>Ga0307514_10000451_pt1 | contig 87991 bp, 75 predicted proteins | sample 16_EM_MG_FD_203088 | JGI IMG/M metagenome (GOLD analysis project Ga0307514, IMG submission 203088) | Populus trichocarpa ectomycorrhiza microbial communities from riparian zone in the Pacific Northwest, United States - 16_EM | ecosystem: Host-associated > Plants > Roots > Unclassified | place... | reverse complement strand
GTACAGCATACACCGAGTACAGCATACACCGAGTACAGCATACACCGAGTACAGCATACACCGAGTACAGCATACACCGAGTACAGCATACACCGAGTACAGCATACACCGAGTACAGCATACACTGCGTACAGAATACACCCAGTTCAGCATACACCGTGTACAGAATTCACAGAGTACAGCATACACCAAGTACAGCATACACTGAGTACTGCATACACTGTGTACTGCATCATTGCATGATCGACTGTCTCCCGCTCCCAGCCAGTCTCTCATCTCGCAGCCGACCATGTTGTACCAAACTCTCTGCATGTCCACAACTACGAGTTAACAAATCAATAGAGTCTCAGCTCCCGTTGCGCATTCCTCCCAAACTACCACCTCCAGATTGACCGCCTCCCAGTACTCCTCCAATCTCGCACTACCATTTCATCCAAGTGCGTCTCCAAACTTGCTGGATCACAGCCTCCAAGTGTACCTCTCCACTCGCACGATGACGGCCTCCAAGTGCCTCTCCAAAGTGCCAGGATAACGGCCTCCATGTGCATCTCGAAACTCGCTCGATTACGGTCTCCAAGTGCATCTCCAAACTCTTTCGATCACAGCCTTCAACCGCATCTTGAAACTTGCTCGATCACAGCCTTCGGGTGTATCTCTCAACTCGCACAATCACGTCCACCAAGTTCACACAATCACGGCCACCAAGGGGATCTCCCAACTTGCTCGATCACAGCCTCTAAGTGAATCTCCAAACACGCTTGTTGATGTCCTCAATACTCGCTCCATCACGGCCTCCGAGTGCAACTCGGTGTTCACTCAATCAGGCTGTGGTGGAACGGTGGTGCTAGATGGCAGACAGCCCATCATGAACACTCCGTCGCACCTCGCATGGTTTCCGAAGGGAATTTGTGCGAATGAGTGGTTCTACTTCGATGAGCGTAGGATGAGGGTGAGATGATATGATGGGATACCCGGCCATGGTGAACCACACACATTGCGTCGATCGATGAACGCTTCATGTGAGTGCATGATGATCCACTTAATCGCATGGATCTTTGAAAGCTCGGCAAGAGTGCATGAGACCAAGAGCTGGCATAGATAAAGTGTGTATTTCATATAATGAGATGACATCTATCTAACCCGGGGTGTCCCAAATATATACTGCCTGTTGCTGAGTCCATCTCCGTTATCCCTGTATCGCCATATATATATATATGAAGAGACTGAGATAATGCATGCAATAATTTGATGTAGCGAATCTTGTGACTATAACGAAGACCAATATGATTAAAGAAATGCGTTGAGGTTGAGGAACCCTAAGAACCACTGCTGTGAGGATATGGCACCAAGTATGCCGCAGAGCAGCTCTCGATGTCTCCCGCAGACCTGTCCAGAGGTCTCAGCAGCTCCAAAATTTGACTCTTCTAATAGTCAATCTCGTAGCATCCTGAATGCACCCCCATCACTGCAGGTGCCTTCAGGAGTACACGAGGATGCTCTTGCAGAGTCTGGGAGCACTTTGGATAGCTCTAGGGTGGACACGGAGCATCCAGAAGTACTTGGAAGCACCGGTGAGGGCTACCGATGTATCTGCAAGGTTTGGGTAAGAGTTCTGAACCGAATTACATTCTGCTGATGAAATGTTTACAACGGTTCTGGGTTACGTGACAGTGGCACGGATTGGAAGTGGAACCGAGACCCTGGTTCGTATCAGAACCCGCAATGCAATAGGACCAGATAACTAGCGCAGGGTTGTTACCCAGACCGGTCCGAAACCTGGGGGGTTTCAGCCAGGTTGGAACCGGACTGCAGTTCCATTTTGCAGTTCCTACAGTTTTAGCCACAATTAAGTTTGCCAATTCTTGTGGTATTAGAACATGGTATATATGTAACAGATACAGTTTTAGGAGCTCTTTCACGCCTAGTTCTCCAATTTGCACTTTGATTAATATTTGTTGAGTTGCTATGAAATAACACATAGAATCACTGCCAAATTGCGAGTTGTCAACAGTAACTCAATGAATATTGCTCTGATTCAGAATGGAAGACTAGCTGATGAAAAAGCTCCTGAAACTGCATAATTCACGTATAGATCATGTTGCAATACGATCCAAACTCAAATATGTAATCACTAGCATAAAGCCAGGCTTGAAGGACACGGTTTTCAGGTGGGAACCGGCCCATAAGTATCTGGCCAGGTGTTTCATGTGATAACACCCATCACAACAGTTCGGTTCTGGTTCCAACCCTAAACCTTATCTGTTCTAGTGGGTTGGAACTGTTGGTAACTCTTGACAATAGGGTGGTTCTCAAAACTCCTCCCTGACAATATCAAACTTAGATACCTCCCATAAATGTAATTGTAGCCGGAGCTTCTCCAAAGCAATTAACCACACCTGCAGCTAGTTGCAGTCAATTCTCCTCACATGCAGTATCTGTTTCCAGCAATGTTCACATCTAGCCAAAATTACTGTCCAATTTGGTGTCCGATACCCACAACATTTCATCAACTTTACCCATCACCAGAAGTAGTCTGTTGGACATCTGTTGTGAGTCATAATACTATAGCTGGTGACTGGGACAATGTATAGTTTCAATTCAATATTCTTTGATAGGGAGAGCAAGTCTGATGTACCTACCACATGCAAGACTACATTCACCACTACAGTATAATCGCAGTGGTAGCCACTATATAATTTCAGTGTCAATTGAAAATTTCCATGCCCAATGGCATTCACCATTACCTTTCCCACAATGCCACAGATATTCCTCCTAAGTCTATTTAAATACTTGATGTACTGTTGACACTCTCACTTATCTTTGCAAATGTAAGATGTTGTGGTGCAGTCCAACTGCAACTCCTCCTTCTCAAGGGCTCAGCCAGTTGCAGTAATCCAGTAGTTCTCAATTGTCATTGTCATTGTTGACATTGCTGCTACTACCACTATGTGCTTCACTCTCCACCACTGCAGTGCTTGAACAGTACAATAAAATATGCCCCATCTCATAACCAGTATAACACTTCTGAGTATCCCAACAATTGGTACTGCCACTGGCATATTTCTCAATCTCCAAACTACAATCACTCACACTGCCACTATTCTGGATCTTCTGGAACTTCCACAAGTACTTGAATTCCACTTTTCAATCTTTTTTTGTAACTTCTGGAATATGGCAGCCACATTTGAACAATCTTTGGACTGTGACTATGCATCAAGAGCTTCCGTCATCACAGCACCCTGCTGAGCTTAGATGCACTGGGTATGAATCTTGCCACATATCAACTGGGTGTGAAACATCCAATCATCTCGCTCAGGTGTACACTGCAGCTGGTTGTACATATGCTCCCTCCATGACATTATACTACTGCCAGTACTTGAGCTATGAACGTCAGTGCATTCCTTGGTGTTATTCATTTAACTCTGAATGTTGGATCAGTGCCCCTGGTTTTTCTTGCAATCACTCCAGTTTACAGCTAGCATGTTAATATATACATCTCACACTTTCAGCTTAGTCTTTAACTGCTAGTCGTACTTCACCTAATGCCACAGTGCCTTTGACTTGATCTGATCACCATACAGTTGCTCCAAATATCTTCTATGTGGAAGGAGCATTACTGACTATGCAGTTCCATACTGCTTCTTTCATGTATTAGACCAAGTCACATCTTTCTTCTCTGGTACTTCATCCGTACTGTCAAAACTGCCAAGAATATGATTTTGCTACAAGAGTAGTTCAATTTCGAAATACCAGCTACTGTCATTGATGCAATCAAATATCTTGACTGCAGATTGAGCCCAGTGTGTTCAGTTTCGAGTCAAGCTATAAGATATTGTGAGCATGTTGATGAAACTGCAATACCAAATGTAAATTTGAATCAAGTTTATCAACTCAGCAAATTGCCCAGGCTCATGATCTATTGTACCATGTCTACTGTACTGAATCCCTCTGCCAGCCTAAACTTACCAATTATCTCCAAGTCAAGTTGGCATATACAGAAGAACTAAAGTGTGTGCTGCTCACCTTGCTTACTAATACACCTACTCACATGATAACCACACTCCAATCTGTCCCAGCAAACACCAAGGGATATGTATATAGATATGTGTATTTATGCAGAAGAAGAAGTTGTCTGAATGACGAAATTCCAATCAAATATGACATCTCTGAAAAGAAACACAGGAACTATTATCTCAAAGTTGGAGTTCTTGATGAAAGGTGAATTACTGATCGACTGCTAAGTATGTCGTTGGTGGCTACTCAGATGAGACAGTAACTAACAAAAACCACATACAAACTTCAAGGACACTGTCCGAGGGACAAAACCTCAGGGAGGTTCATATAGTGAGTATTACTGAATTAGTTGTATATTGATACTGCAGACGTGGTGAAAACATGTGAGCTGGACAAGAAGAGAGATTTGCACTTGTATTATCAATCCCTAATACACATCATTATTATTTATCTATGGGAGGTAGTTAGTGGAATGGACTTTTGGTGCATTTGCATAATGGGAAACATGTAGAACCAACTGGTGATTGACAAGGAATATTTTGCATGGTTCACAGAGAGATATTGACCAAACAAGAAACATCGGAAAATGCAGCAATGGTCATTCATACCACGATAATTAATTACTATTGATTTTCAGATCATGTGGTAGGGGATGAAGAAGTGGAGAATGAGAAATGGACCAACATACTGTTTGAACTTTACACTATGGAGATGATGGCTGTGACCCAGTACCACCACACAGCTCATGGTGTATTCTCATAACGGCCCTTCACAAACCCCCCAAATTCAAGAAATAAATATAAACAAGGAACAGAATAATAGTTATATGAAAGACCTGATTATCCACCTGGCAGAGGTTAGACCTGAAGTTTGACCTGACACTGCAACAGCTGAAAATACCTGTACCAAAAGAACCACTGAAACTGCTGAATAAAAGCCATAACCAATCCCATTAAAGAAGCAACTACCACTACCAGAAAAATTATCATATAAACTTTCACAAAGAAACTGGCCAAAACAAGTATAGATAAAATAGATACTCACATGTCGCAGAGTTCTCTATACTTTGATCTGTATGCCTCTCCAACCTGTACCCATAGTAACTTCCAAAACTGGTGCCATGGAAAAAGAAGAGGATGTAAACTGATCTCCATATTTGGTCCCCTGGATTTTGAACATCAAACTGGATTGGACATAGAAATCAGACTATTTGTAACCCAAGAGGGACTGATTAAAGACAATATCATACTTATGATTCAATATGGAGTGAATGTAAATCATAAGAAGTGTTACCAATGGTTCCGGACCGCCGCTTCGGGTCTGAGCCCAGGGTGGAAGTGAACCATCACCAATTGCACGGTCCGAGTATTCAAATCCACAGGAATGTCCATTCAGGAATGGTTCGATGGACATCTCCGAACCCGTCTGAAATGGGCCGGTCTTCAGTGGGTTGTCCAGTGGGTCCATCTGAAGATTCGTATAATGCTCTTGCTTTTGCTGTTTGATACTTGTATTTGAACAAAATTGCTGAATTAACATCCAGCAATACCTTGTTCATCACTTTACAGGTTGTGATATCAGATATTTTGGAATCAATGATTTTCCTTTTGTGATTTGTATTATGGAGTACTAGGATGGTCAACAGTTCTTTTACAATCTCATATATCCATGAGATGCCTTCATTTCCCAATATTCGACACCAAAAATTGAGGACAGTCCATTGACGCCCATTCTTAAGATGGGGTAATGAAGATATCATACGCTATTCAAGTTGAAAAGGCCATCATTACATGATATATAAATCATTGCCATAAAGTTATACTTAGATTACCAAAGATGCAAGACCAAAAACCTTCAAGACACCATTGACACTCATTTTCAGAATGGGGCAAGGAGTGTACCGCTGTTGCTTTTGATGCTCAAGGTGGGTATTACTTCACTTATGGATGTCTGCTACCAATCGCCATGTAGATAATCCAAAATGCAAAGCCAAAAATCATTCACAATCAGTTGACCCTCATTTTCAGGATAGGGCAATGACTGTATCGCTGTCTCTTTCGCCTATAATGGCTGGCATTACATTCATCATGCCTAACCACTACCAGATAACTTTTTAAATACCTGCATTAGAAGACTAAAAATAGTTGATGCTCTATTGATGCTCATATTCATAATGAGGTAACAAACATATCATGCATTGTTTTGCCTAAAAAGGCTGCCAATACAATGTAGATGAATTATTACCACAAATTTACACTTAGATAATGCAATGAGCAAACCCAACAATCGTTGAGGCTTGGTTGACATTTATTTTCAGATTGGGGCAGTGTCCGTGTCACATGCTGATGTGCCTATATAAGCAGTGAATCCAATAGCTATGCTACACAGCAATTAAACCACTTTACCATTACCTTGCTACCAAGACCAAAAATTGATAATGCTCCATAGATCCTCATTTTAATGTATTGTATAGGCAATATCTTCCACCATCAATAATTGTTTAAATAATTAATTTTGACTTCTTGGTTGCCTCTTTGGCCGATTGAGACTCACCCCTTTGGTGAAGCCGAGCCCAGTAATACTCTTGCATGGGCCTCACATATTCTACCATAATTGATATATCTGACAGAATATAACATTTCGCCAGTGAAACTTTTGTTTATGAACAATTATCCATATGTGACGGCTCACTATGCTCCTATACTATGTCTCTAAGTGAAATTCTCGGTCAAGCAATATATAGAACCTGTTGAACACATATTGACCCATTCTGTCCTACTTTTCCTTGTTTCCATAATTCCTCCCTGTTTCCATTGCAGTTACAGTCATCAACCCCTTGTCATCCTGTGTGATTGACCTTCGTGTTGGCCAACGTCATGAAAAACATATTCTGTTATGTGTAATCTACCACAGGCTGTATGACCTACCGTAAACTCCCATAACACCGATAATACCAAATAATGCAAAATACCCCTGATCTGTTTTTGGTAACCCACAATATTACACCTGTAATTTACCAATCGCATGACCAAATTATTACTGTAATGCAACTGTAGCACCTGTATCATATAATGCAATTTATGGAATATACTATATATTCAAGAGTTACTTATTTATTTACTACTCTGACAAGCATACACTCTAACTCTCATGACTCCAACATGCTCACACCTACAACGTGAACATACTCGCTCCCACTCCAACTGTGACATGCTCACTTTCACCACCTATCTGCTCGCTTGGACCACTCCGACATATTCACTTTCCAACCTCTGATATGCTTTGTCTCTCTGGTTTGACATGTTCACTCTCACCTATGACAATCTGGCTTCACTGGAAGCAATGGATCTGGCTTCGCTGGGAGCAAGCTGGTAGCGGTGAAATGCTCACTCTCACCACTCTGACAATCTGGCTTCACTGGGAGCAAGCTGGTAGCGGTGAATCTGGCTGCGCTGGGAGCAGTGGATCTGGCTTTGTAGGGAGCAAGCTGGTAGCGGTGGATCGTGCTTTGCTGGTAGGGGGGTGTTACATCCAGTTGGTGGAAGAATAATCGACGGGTGAAATACCCGATGCTGGTAATTGTGATGGTGGTGACAGTGATGGTGGTGATGATGGTAATGGCAGTGATGGTGATGGTAGTGGAGATGACGATTGAAAAAGGGGGTTGATGGAATGCATGCAGTATGAGCAGTTTGCTTCATTCTGTAAATCGATATTACATATGGTAACACCTGCATAACATTCCCACAACTCCTCTCTGATGGCGAAAGTACAGGGTAGGCAGTCATGATCTATAGAAAGCAACTTCAACACACTGGTAACATGGATATTATATGTCGGTTATGGTTGCACCGAAGGTTTTCCCGACGAAATCAGTCTAGGAACAGTTGGTGCGGCACTGACAATCTGGTGCTCTGGGCTTTCGGAAACCTTAATGCCATTGCCTAGCAGTATATTGGATTCAGCATCTGCCTTGCGGTTGTCTTCACTCACATGTCAATTATCCTAGTCACCATTCCAGCTAAGTCAATGATCGGTGTCCGAAATGCTTTCTGGTGTGCAATCCACTCCACTTTCACCTGGATGACAGTCGATTCTTCTGATTCCGCGGATATTTAATACCTGACTTTGTCCTCCAGGGAGGTCCTTCGGAGACAAAGCTGGTGGCAAAGGTGATCTTTCTGACAATGTAAATGCAGTTGGACAATCATGTTGAATATTTGACCAGGATCCTTTGATGATCTCTTCAGTATCTGAAATGGATTCTACGGCTGCCAATTGCTTGTTTTGGGTGCGACATTCCTGCCGTGTTGCATGTAGGTTTTGGCTACGGAGCCATATCTCCAAAAAGTCATGGACCTTGGCCATTCTGTGTAATTTTCTGTCACACGCATTATTCTTCCATTCCAAGTCATTTTCAGTTTTTGCGTGATACAATGCCGTGCAATTGCCCGCCACTGTTCTTTTATTGGCTCGAGCAGACTTCTGTACTACGACTTTTTCCTGAACCCTCTCGCCAGTGGTTTTGGACTGTCTCCAGCCATAAAGTGTTGCCCAACACATAAAACTGGCCTTCACTCCGACACCATATGGTATAAAAGAGAGTATGTTGTGTACCACATTGAAGAGATAGGCTTACTTTGAGTGCGTTTTCTCTTGCTGGCACCACCAGTCGGTGACATGCGGTAACCAAAATATCCTGCAAGTCTCTATAGGGTCAGAGTGGTATCATTAGAATTTGGATCAACTTGCCCACAGTTCATTGGTGGTTCGGGCGGTGAATACAAATGGAGCCTTGCGGCTGACAGAATAGTTGGTGCGCGATCACTTCGGCTGGGTGTCATTGTAGCCACGTTGTTAGGTGTTGAGTATTCTTCATCATCGCTGGGCAAATCATATGGAACAAAAGTCAATTGACCAAATCAAGAAGCTTTTGCAGAGAGGAAGATATTGCTATGCGGAACATTATTGGGTTTAATGATAGATATTTGTCAATGTATGGCACAGTATTGGTTCTGCACATACTTCAGAAAGGCCTGCTGGTATTGGGTAGTATAAGAAGCGAAATCCTCAGAATAAATATCCATTGCCTTATCCCACTTCCAACATGATAGCAACGTTCCGAAAGTATCAAAAATATTTGCCGAAGTGAGTTGAATACTGGTTATTAGAGTAACTTCAGGATGATATTTGGAGAGCATCTATTGCCCAACCTTCAGAGCGAAGTATAAGTCTTTCTTCAATAGTGTTTTCTTCTTAGCCCTTGGTCGCATAATGCCACCCATATGATCACACATGGCATTGTAAACAGTGATAACCTGATGCAGAGTTACTGTATGCCTTTTCAGCATCCACAGGGTCCAGTATCGGAACGGTCATAAACTTCCAGGTTGTATTTACTGATGTTCCATTCATCCTGTATTGTGAACAGTGGCCAGAAATGGCTGTATTTTGGACTCTTGAGCCACTTGCAGGTGAATTCTCGTAATTGGTAGGATGGTTCAAGGAACTCCACTGTTGAATTCCACAGTACTTTCACATCATGAATAGATAGTATTGCAATTCATAGTTTGGCTTTTTGATAGTCAATGAACGCGTTTTGTTGACCAGGTGTCAGTGTAATCAATACTCTGCGCATTCTCTGCTATATGAAGGTCGGTTTCAGGTCTTTCAAAATGGCTTGGAATACATACTTTCTCAAATATCTTTGCGAAACCTGGTCTGATGGCTGACACCGTGTTGATTCTAGCATTGCCCTCCTTGCACAGTCTTTGACTCTTTGCAATATCTGGGCTGTAAATCTCTCCCAATTGCTGATTGTGCTCATGGGCTTCCCAACACTTGGTGCAGCCATTTACCGCCAGACTGCTCATGAATTCACCCAAAGTAAGCCAAATAACGTACGCTATGCATGGTATGTGGCTTCCCATTGCAGGTCACCTGATTCCGAAAGATTCAAGGGTTAATTGTAGTTCCCGAGCCACAGAGTAATTCAAAGGAGCACTCTCAGTAGCCATATCTAGTAAACCGCTGTCAGTAAGCTCAAAACAATCCAGAACCACCTTCAAATGTTTGGGTAGTCTTGCTCCAGTGTGTTGACCCTTGACCTATCATTGTCAATAACCATTCAAAATTGGAAACGAACAGGATATTAACCTTGTGAAATGTGAGTTGTTCTACTCCCAATGCCCAATGTCGATCCAGTTAGTAATCTATGACCGATATTATTGCTAATTTGTTCGTCAAGGTCCACCCACCTAAAGCTTAGGTATCTCAAATTTGGGATGACAATTGCTTTATAATTGCATCCACTATCAGTGAGTATTCCCTCCAGCAAATATGACTTCGAGTGCTGGTGGAAGGCTACACCAGCTGGCTGCACAATGTACTAAATGCCCATCGTAGCCCAAGGTTTGATATAGCATTCCATGCAATGTGAGCCGAAACACATCCTAACATAAGCTAGTGATTCCGGGTATCTTGGTGAAATTCGGCAGTTAGGTAGTCCTTTGCTGCAAAATCAGAGCACTGTGGCTGTCAATTGTATTAATATAGGTAAGATCCAACTGTTGAATATGAATTTCTTTTGGAAACTTACTATTCTATTTCCTCGACTGCCTTGTCTCTGTACTCTGGCCCAAGCAGTTTCATTAATGGTTGTACTTGTCAATTCAGAAACTTCCACCACTATTGATTCGTTTAACTTTGGAATGTGGGCCGTTGGCAGCAAGTGTTTCCCCATGGAGGTTGTCCTACAGTCTGGTGCATGGCGAAGAACATGACGACAAACAATACATAAGATGCCACAGCTGCCGGTCTCCTCAATTCCGCTGTGGAGATACAATCACCATGATGGGCCATGTCTAGCATGATTCCAACAAATAGGATGTTTCGAGCCTCTACACATTGAAGCCCACCATACCTTGAATACGAGTTGTAAAGTAGGGTCACTCAAATCGCGAATAAAGACATATTCATTATTCGAAGAAATTATAATTTCTCGAAACAAGGTATTTATAGATTGGGAATCCAACAGACTGGTAGGAATTTTTAAGCTGTGTAATTCCGGTTAAGAGACTATCTAAAGTTACATTATTGTTGAGTAGTACGCAGGTGCTTCAATATTGACTCTTGAGCTACATGCAAGACAAAAGTAACACCTCTGAGACATTGCATTCATAGTTGTAGAGTTGTATACCGGGCCATATTGACAAGACTGAGGGTGAACAAGTATATTTAGGAATGGTGCAAGGCATTTGGTTGCTGTAAAGCATACTGAGCCCCACACAACCTGTTGGCACTCCGCTGACACTTATTGTTATGAAGCAGTAGCAGAAATATTACTGGTATTTTTGCCCAGCAAGGCGGCCAATCCTTTGATTATGGGTTTATGTCGATGCACAGGGCTTAGATTATGTAAGTTGCATGATCAAAAACATTGATGCTCCATTGACCCTCCATTGACACACGTTGGACGCTCCATAGACGCTCTGTTGAAGCTCCATTGACCCTCCATGGACCCTAAGTTTTAAGACATAGTAGCGATGTTGTTGCAAGCATTTATGCCTAGAAAGGTGTACAATAGTTCGATTATGGGTTAATGGTTCCCCACCACACTTCGATTTTCCAAGATGCAAGGTCAAAAACCATTGACGCTCAGTTAATGCTCATTTTCAGGACATAGCAGTATGTTGTCACAATCATTTTTGCCAAGAAAGCCGGCCAATAGTTCTATTATGGAATACTGTCCTCTCACAGCCCTTGAATGTTCCATGATGCATGGCCAAAAGTCATTGATATTCCGTTGATGCTCAGTGTAAGGACATAGTAGCAAAGTTGTCACAAGCATTTTGCATTGAAAGCTGGCCGATTGTTTGATAATTGGGTAATGGTGCCCCACAGCCCTGGGATTTTCCAAGATGCATGACCACAAATTGTTGAAGCTTCATTGACTTTCATTTTTAGGATGTGGCAACCAGCAGGTCATTTACCTTTTAAGCTATAATTCCAACCAACACAGTTACTTTGGAAGGATATGACAATGCATCCCTTTGATTGCCGAATGTGTGCAACTAAAAATGTAGGACTCTGCATTGACACTCATTTTTAGCATGGGGCCACGAGTGTGTCATTTCCCTGTTTTGCTATATTGCCGACTAATAAATTCACTTTGAAATGAGGTGACCACACAGCTGCTTGATTGTTGAATGTGTAAGACTAAAATTGTTGACATTCGGTTGATGCTCACATGTATCACATCGAAACAGCCTTTGTAGACTGAACAAATGTATCTAAAGAATGGTATACACATCATTGACATCCAATATTGTATTGCTATGTATTTTCATTTGCATCCAGAATCTTGTTGGCCTCCCAATTTCTAATTAAGCTCTATCCACTTCATCTGAGTGAGAGAGCACGTGGCCCTATCACATTCCTCCGCTTTTGGCCTGCAATTTATGGCATGTAAGATGATTTCACTAGATTTTAGTAAATATAGCACAATATTCTCACGTTTCCTCATCCAGCTCCTTCTCCTTTATTTCCATAACGTAGCATAACCAATGTTAAATATCTGAACCATGTGCAGCAGCTCTGTATAGAGAGTTATGCTGTTGGATGCATGGATGAATACAACTTAATGGTCATCATTCAGGCAGATTCACATTGACCACTGACTGCTCTTTCTATGGCGCGTATGACATCACTCACAACAATGTGGTTAGTATATTCCGTCACTACTATAGCTTTTGCTTTCTCACTTGGCAGTAATGGGCAAACAGAAATCATTATTCTTGGCCGTCGAATAGCCTGATTTGGATTCTAGTAATTTTGCATGCTGCGTTTGACTCTTGCACATGCACAGATGAATTCTCATGTGTCACAATTTGGTCTCTGATATCAATAACAAGCTGACATGTAGCATAATTAGTACACAAATTACATTTCACATATATAGGATGTCAAAAACACCTATTTGCCTCTCTATTCCTGCAATGACGCAAGAGCCGTCACCACGTCTTCACCTGAATCCAATGCCTATATGGTGACCAGCTACGGTGGCTACACACAGGGGCAAAGCTTACGAGTATCACAGGCGTTGCATTCCAAATAGGTGATGAATCAGCCTACGTGGCAGGTGCAAGGGGGCTATACTCATGTTCGACTTTGGCTTCCCAGAACCTAGCTTAATGCAACTACATCCTGGACGAGAAGTCACATACTGCATTTGCGATGTTCCAGCAACAATATCAGGACACTCCATACTCTCTCCCAATATTGCCAGTGCAGGTTCGGCTACATTAGCATATATTTCGAGTGTAACGACTGCCAGAACACTCAATTCGGATGTACGGTACTTCTCCTCTCTTTCACATAAGTGATCGCCGGTGTCCTCCCATTCTGGTTGTGTCAATTCGTCAAGCTTCATTTGCTTCTGCCGAAAGCTTTCCGAGCGCTATTGTACTGAGTTGGAAATTGTCCCCATTACCTAGCCAGGTTCACCATCTTCGCTCAACTGGCCCGGCTGGGTCTCTTCATCATCCTCATCTTCCCCAGCCTCCCCATCAACGGAACATGCAAGATCACTCAGACTGTCTCCGATAGAAATCAATATCTCCTGAAAAGTCTAATCCGGCTCTCTCGTCATCAATCTCATGTTGTCAGCTTTCTTTGTATCTTACTGCTATTGCTGAATCGATGTCTCTGTGTCTTGAACTCGCTGTCTTGCCACAGTGGCTTCTCTCCCAACATAATCCTCTATCAGTTTGTCCTTCTCGTCATTGCTTAAGCTGTGCCTTTGTCATCGTTTCACTGCCGCAATCTTCTTTTTGGATTGCAAGCTGTGCAATGCCCAAAGGGCTGAGACCCTATCTGCGTCGAAGCCGCTCCTGCCTGCATTTTCTTGATCACCTCATTGTATGGTCTGCAGTGGCAATTTGCTATTTTTGCCTGCCGGCAGTGGTGAAAAGTTTTTTTCCAAAGCATTGATCATTGAAGTTGACATTGACTTTGTTGTTGGGCAAGATGTTCGATGATTGCAAGGTATGGACAATGTGGAGGCAAGCTGCATCTTTTATGTCAAGATTGGTAAGTTTAATCAATATGAACAAAGCAAAATCTGCCTTTTAACTGTCAATAAAATTCAAATTGTTAGGCTAACTGTAAAGCATGACCTGATTGTTAGCCTCCATTTCATGTAATATCCTGGGGATTTTTTGAGATAAACATTACCAGCTATCCTTTCCCTCCAAGAATGTTCTATTTATATCTGACAATCAAGAGATTTCAGCTGTCATAAACTGCAATTTGTCCCTGTAAACAAGCAAACAACATTGGACCGACTTATTGCACATCATGGGAGAGTGGAATACCCCTCCAACTGGCAACAATATGCGGCAGGATTCATCTTGAGTATAACAGACAAGTTGGCTGCTACTTATTGCATTCTGACCTGAAGATAACTATATATTCCTCAGGACTTCCCACTTCTTTTTGTTGTCATCTTCCTCTCCTACTCCACACTACCAGATCATAGCTACACGAACACCTCAGCCAGGGGAGAACATATCTGAATTCATCCGATGGATGGGCGCTGTATTCAATACGTCGCTCATTGGTACACCGCAAGAATGCAGCCAACAGTTAGTCCACCACGAAGGTGCCAATGCAGCCACCAACATTATGACCCCTGAGGCACATTTAAAAATTGCCCACAAGACTGGAAGCAGAAAGACTATAATGCAGCTTGCAATGGGATGTGAGTGTATCCAAATGGTGGTAAACAGCTGTAAATAAACCATATAATGTACAGAGGGTGAACTTAGAGAGCTATCTGACCATTTTATCAGTGCCCAGAAAAGAAAACCTTCATGGTCGACCGAGGCATATGTCCGGACTGTCTGTGAAATGGATTATCCTGATGTTGTCAGGTGTGGGAATTTCAAGGAAACAGTTCTTGATAATCATCCCCAGGAGTGGACGAACTAGTCTGTATTCAACTTGGAGGAGGCTACTGATGCGTATATGGTTAAGGCAAGAGCCGAATCTCATTGTTAGAGGCAGCAACAAATCTCTTGTAGGTATTCAACATGTCTGCTACTATGGCAAGACATGGAGGTTGGGTATAGCAGGAACAGTCCGACATGTGCCTGCCATTCACTATGGCCATCATGGCCAAAGGAGGGTTTTCGCGTGCCACAGTAGCTGACATGCAATATCTGATTAAGAAACCTCGCGCCAAAGTCCCAGAAGGGAATCAGAGGTGTGTTCAGTTTGCTGGGCATAAACAGATGAAGGCCATGATAGAAAGACACCCGGCTATAGTTCGTCAAAACCCCACGGCCAGATGCCTTCCTTTCCAACATGGCATGGCAAAGAATCTGCAGACACCCTGGTGACGCACATGAACAGGTGCACCTCCACCCGACCACTGCAGACAGCCGACTCCAGAACTGATGTCACCTCGGCCAGGAACGCCGCATGCCCCACCCTGTAACAATGCTGGATCTCAACGTTCCCAACTCAACAATTTGTAAGGCAGATATGTGTATTCATACTCTTCTGTTCCCTGTGCTGAATGTTCACACCGCATGCCCCACCCTGTAACAATGCTGGAGCTCAACGTTCCCAACTCGACGATTTGTAAGCCAGATATGTGTATTCAGATTCTTCGGTTCCCTGTGCTGAATTTTTAACTCTTGATGCATATGCCCAGGATAGCCAGCATGATACAGATTTTAATCCAGATGTGCTGACTGATGAAGGAACATCCACTGGTTAGTACACTATCTGCGGTGTGGTAATGTAGCTAACATCCATTTTGATGACAAGAGCAGCGAATTGGGTCAATCTGCAAGTGATGATGAACATCAATCAAAAGAAACTGGATTTTGGAGATTATTATTATCTACAATTAGTGGACACTGTAAAGATCATTTTAAAGGATATATTTATAGGTAATATTAAAGGACAATGTAGTGATCAAGGAGAAAGAAAATGAAAATGCGATACAGGCTGCCATAATGGTGTGAATAATAGACTACACCAAATCGAATGATTACATATTGTAAATACAGCTGTGGCAAAATGTGCGTCAACGGAGCGTCAACAATCTCTGGCTATGTGAGTCCGGTAATTAAACATAGATTGGGTTGTCGTTTTACATAATCAAAGTATGGGTTGACTTTATTGGGAAACATTATTGCTGTACGCTCCCTACGTCATCTTCAAGATGAGCATCAATGGAGCATGTACAATGTTTGAATTTGCATTGTTGGTAATAAAACCGCTGATGGGTTGCAAAAAGCCATTCGGGAATTATTGGCCGCCTCTATATGTACATCTGATTGCGATACCCTGCTTGCCCCATCATGAAAATCAGCCTCAATGGAACGTCAACTAGTATTGGTCGTGTATTTTGGGTATTCTAGGGGGCAACAGTTTGCAAATAGTCCTCAACAATGTATTGGCTGCCTTTATAGGACAAAGAGAAAGCGAAACACTCCCTGCACCATCTTGAAAATGAGCGTCAATGTAGCATCAACGATTCTTGGCTTTGCATCATGGTTAATCATGGCGCAATGTGGCCATTATTGTCTATATACATCGGTATGAGTGTTTTTGTAAACAAAAAGGCTCAAGAATACATACTGGTAGCTCTGGAAATGAAATAGGTTGTTACTGTCCCGGAAGATGTGGTGGGAATATCCCGTACATATCTGCCTATAAAGACTGCCAAATCCTTCTTTATGAATGCATGTGATCAAGTGTCACTCTTATTACTGAGGATGCAAGACCAATGATTGTTGAAAAGCTGTTGCCTCTAATTTTCAGGAAGGGGTAGGTTGCATTTTGCTTTCTCTATATTCCAAAACGGCGGCCAATACTTTGTTTATGACAGTGTGCAACCTGTCGCCACCCAGATTACCCAAGATACACAACCAACAATCCTTGACACTCCATTCACCCTCATTTTCAGGATGTGGTCTGGCGCGTGTCCCTGTTCATTTTGATCATGAAGGTGGCCAACACATCACAAACAAACAGTGACATACCATTGTCAGTATTTTCTGATTAACAGTTGCATATTCAACTGCAAAGATAAATAGTGAAACCCTAAACCCAGAACCAGAGATTGGAACCAATAGGTTATGGCAAACTTGGCAAAACCTGCGAGTTGATGGGTACAGGTCTGTGTTTGGCCTGCAAAGCATCAGGGGATTGGGTGTGTGGATGAATCCTGAACTGAACTGATCTGGTATTGCTGTTCATATCCTGACTGGTGGCAGGTTACTCGGACGTTTTGCTAACACTCATTCTCAGTAGTTTATGTAGATTAAATCTTATATTGGAATTGTGTTATGATTCAGTTCATGAAGCTATAGTTCAGTTGGATACATGACTTGACAATATCTCATGCATAATATGAGGCTATGGGATATGCATACTGGAGTTTGGGGTAGTATCACAATGTAGATATGCATGGTGTGAATGGCTATCCATGTATTTCTTAGGGTATATGTTAATCTTAGCATCTTTCAAGATTGTATAGAACACTATATGGAATATCACAGTGACGACAAAGTGAAATGGCCCTACATGACACTTAACTAATAGAGGAGCTGCATTGTAAATAGTGATCTATAGCATATTTGATGTGTGGCACCATGAGGCCTGGCAAACCTGCACATTGACTAGATTACAATGATACACATGCAATTATGTGCACTGTAGACAATGCATAATGGTGCATCGAACGAACTTGACACTGAACTGCCAAATACACTACATTGCATGCTCCCAAGTATGCTTTACAGTACACTCCTCATTTCATTTGATATTATACTCCGAGCCTGCTTGACTGATACGTTCTAGTAAGTTTGCAAGTACACGTACTAGTAAGTATATTCTCAAGTGCACACCCAGGAACGTTCTCACAGATACTCCCAAGTTCTATCGATGGAATAATTCCAGCCTGCTTGACCATATGCTTCCCAGTATGCTATTGAGAGATTTCCAAAGACACCTCCAAACCAGTTTTTAAGTACACTCTTGGGTGTGCTCTCAAGGATACTTTCAATTGGAATCGTTGCCATACTCCCCACCTGCTTGCGTGTATGCTACCAAGTACACTATCAAGTAACTAGACACTCCCATTCGGATCAAACTGTACGCTTATATTCGTGCTACCGTGCACTGGATGAAGAGGCTTGATGTGCTACAGGCACCGGGAATCAGGAGGTGGTGTATAGTAGGCATTGTTTGGCAGGCACAGTTTGGCTGGCAGCTTCACAATGATCACTGGTTAGCGAGATATCCACTTGAAGCGAGACATGGATTGTATGTATATTGTAACATTACATTTCTATTTACTACCTCCTTCCAATAAATTTAACCAGATTACAGCAAATCCAATTCACAATTTGCCAAGCTCTAGGTGTAATGTAGTTGTGAATTGGTTAGTTAGGCGTTGTAGAAGCCCTAGAGAAGATATTACTGACTACATTCCAGTGCACATGTAGTATCATTTAGAGAGGGCGAACTGGAAGGTGGTTACTGGTATTCCAGGGAGTATTATGAACTGGTGCAGGGCAAGGGTGCAGAGTGGTAACACAAGCACGATGTCTCCATTCTGAGGTGATGGTAGATCATGTATCGCTGAATGAGTCATTATCTAAAACTGTGAAGTGTAAGGTGATGGGAATCGAGCCCATTTGTATGTACCGTACCATAGTTGGAGTTTGTTTGAAACATGCATTTTGTTTCCTGGGTATAGCAGAAATAGTAATAAGACATTTAATAGTACTCATAAGCTTCTTGAATGGTCTTTTGCTTCATTTTTCCTCTTACTGTTTAATTTTTGTTAGAATTTCCTCTTCTATTATGGCCCCTGCAAGGTTGCCCTTTCCAAACTGTTGTGTATCCTTTACCAGTAGCTGAATACTCTTCAATTCTTCACCAAGCATACCAGCTTGAACGTTTGCAATTGCTGATTGTTCCGTTCTGTATTGTGCAGTGTGTAAAAAGCAGAATTTTAATGTGCAGTCATCAGATTCTGATATATTTTGTATAAAGCCGAGAGCAGGATTGGTGTGCATTTGAAGTTTTAACTTGGTGTAGGGGGTTTGTTCCAGTGGAAATTTACTTTGGTATTGTAAATTAGACTGAACTGCTGGAATGCTAAGAGTAGTAGCATGTTTGAGTTTGCTAAGAACTGGTCATGGATTGAAAGAACAGATTCCAGATTTCTCAATCACTTTGTCAATATTTGTTGGATAATAAGCCAGAGCCCTGGTCTGCATATAAGAAGGAAAGAGTAATCATGATTTATACCAATAGTGGTAGTTGGAATGTAGTCCACTACTGCTTTCAGGTAGTGACTTTGATGATGTGAATACAGTCCAACATCAAGAGGTAGCCATGGATGTGTAGTGTGTGGTGGAAGAAAACATACAACAATATCATTGTGCTCAGAGTAAGAAAGTTACTGGTAGTTGACATGTAAGACAGGGCACTCCAATACCGATTGTGGTGATTCCCCTAGACATTCCTCCTGGGAAATCAAATTATATACTGTTGTCAATTCATCATATGAAATTTAGTTTTCAGTCTACCCATGAGGTAACACTGCCCAGTGTACATTGATATGTTTCCCTTCACTGACTTACTCAAATTGAATATATATTGATGGCCACTTCCAATTTAGTATGGTGGAAACCAAAAACCATTTGCTAAACCAGCATTGACTGCAGCAATGATGTTGCTGTTTCCATTGTTCATGACTCATGGATTCTTTTTGCCTTAACTTGAAACTACTCGAGTTTGTGTAGAAATATGCATTTCTAATTCTTGATCATTGATGTTGATCATTAAGCACAGCACATATTTGTGCTGATGCATTACTAAGCAAACTGTTCAAAAGTATTATTGATAATATGAAGAATACTTGCATCAGCTTATATCCAAACAATATGACTTGTGATTATTGGTTCATGAATAGGTTCTCGATCAACCAGCCAAACATTCCATTTCTTTTCAATGATATTGTGTGGTGGAGGATTCTGCCCTTGTGGGATATGTCATATGTGTACTTGTTGCACCTTCCCTAATGTTGGTTGATGCTATAAAATTCCTGTTTGACAATGTATTCACAGTGCAAATCCATTCTGGTCTGACTTTATACTTTATTTCACAGTTGCTCCTTCTGGAGCAAGCGTAAAGATTTGTTTACTCTGGAGTGCTTTCTATCAGTTGTGATAGCTATTTCTTCAGTATGCAAGACTGGATCTTTGGAAGGCCATATGCATCAGACTCTTTTTGCAATGAGGTAAAGGTAAAATTCTCTAGACCGATCAGTGCAGTATTATGTTGCACTTCCAGTGTCAATTTGAAAATGTTCCTTTGCACTTTGACTGTTGGAATTGTACATGTAGAGGGCTAGTAGATTGTAGGGTTGGAGAGTGTAGAGACATTTGCTTAGTGCAGGGTAATTTCGCTTGCTTGCAGGTTACCTGGCTGTCTCGCTTTACAAGGATATCTCACATCCTCATACTATATACAATGGTGTGTGGCATGTGGTAGGTGGCATGTTCCATGCAGTGTATGGTGTCCAAAATTTTGCTGGCAGTCAGTATCATATTTTGAATCATATCCTCTGTATGGCCACAGTGGCATGATCACACAATATCCCATGGTCATAGTGTTATCAATTACAACCATAGATCCTGCAGAAAAGGTTCCCATTTGGAACTTGGGGAGAGCAACCCTTCCACTCAGATTTCAAAGTTGAATCTACTGCCTACATTCTATTAATTATGGGTGTATATGAATGTATTAAGTCAACAGTTCATGAGAAAGGCCATGGATAGTATCAGCAACGGGACCGGGTAACTCACCAGCGGTCCGGGTTTGGACTGCAAAAACTGGTAAGTTCGGTTCCAGATCCATCCAACAACCTTACCTGCTGACTCTTTGTGAACCAACCCAAGACCTCTACCCATCAAGCCTCAGGTTTCGCCTGGTTTGGCTACACCCATGAGTTCCATTTTCCGGTTCTGCGTTTCGGGTTTCACATGTATGGGCACATTCAGATATGCTCCTATTAATTGTAGAATATTCACAGTCATATATCACAGTTTATTTTGGAGGTATTGGCCGCCTTAATGATCAATACAAACAGACATGCACCAAACCACATCCTCAGAATGGATGTCAACGATGTGTCAATGATTGTTGGTCATGTATCTTTGGTAAACAGGTAACACACAGTCATAAACAAAGTATTGGCCGCCATTATACCAAAAACCGAATGCGAAATGCTCTCTACCCCATCTGGAAAATGTGTGTTATCGGTGTGACAACAATTATTGGTATTGCATCTTTAGTAATATAAGTGTGGCTTAATCACAAGCATCGATTAACAAGAATATGGCAGCTTGTAGAGGTAAATATGGACGGAATATTCCCGCCACATACTCTGGGACAGTAACAACTTATTTCATTTAGAGAGCAACCGCTAAGCATTCTTGAGCCATTTTGCGTACAAACACAGTCAAAACATTCTATATAGACCATAACAGACACACCGCACTGTGATTAACCATGATGAAAGGCCAACAGTCGCTGCCACTCCGTTGACACTCATTCTCATGATGAGGCAGAGAGTGTTTCACTTTCTCTTTTGGATATAAAGGCAGCCAATGCTTTGTTAATGACTATTCGCAACCTGTCGCCCCCTAGATTACCCAAGATATATGACCAATAATCGTTGATGCTCCGTTGACACTGATTTTCAAGGTGGTGCAGGGAGGGTATCACAATCTGTTTTTCCTATATATGCGGCCAACAATCCTTTCATAACTGTCTGCAACCTATCAGCAGTGTAATTACACAGGAGGCATGAGCTAAAATTGTTGACACACCGTTGATGCTAATTTTCAAGATGAGGTAGGGAGTGTATTGCTCTCATTTTTGCCAATAAAGGCAACCAATACTTCGATTATATATAACCACAACCAAATCAATTTCTAATTACCAGATTTACATCACTTAAAATTGTTGACGCTCTGTTGATGCTCATTTTGCCATGCGCGTATCCACAATATGCAATCATTTGATTTGGCGTAGTCTATCATCCACATTGTTTTGGCAGTCTTTCTAGCATTTTCATATACTTTCTTCTTGATTACTACATTGTTCTTTAATAATACATATCAATATATCCTTCAAAATATACCTTATAGTGTCTGCTAATTGTTGAAAATAATAATCTCCATAATGCCATGCCTGTCAATCAATGCTCGTCATCACCTGAATGGTCGCTCAATAGGCTACTGTGGTCTTCAAAATGAATGTTAGCTGCATTACCACACAGCTGATAGTGTACCAACCAGTGGATGTTACTTCATCAGTAAGCATGGCTGGATCAGAATCTGTATTGTGTTGGCTATCCTGGGTAGATGCATCAAAAGAGAAAGATTCAGCACATGGAAGAGATGTATGTGAATACGCATATCCATCCAACAAATTGACAATTTGGGAAGGTTGTGCTCTGCAATTGTTACTGGTTGGGGTGGGTGGCGTACCTGGCAGACGTGGTGTCTGCTCTGGAGTCGGCTGTCTGCGATTGTCATGTGGAGGTGCACCTGTTCCAGTACCTCACCGGCGTGTGTGCAGATTCTTTGCGGTGCCAGTTTGCCAAGGAAGGTATCCGGTCATGTGGTTTTGACAAACCATTGCCAAGTGTGTTTCCATCACAGCCTTAACCTTTTAATATTGAGGAAACTCAATACCCGATATCTTCTCTTCTCCGAGCTCCGAGCGATGTTTCTTGATCACATATTGCGTTCCACCTATTACGCTGCCCGAAAACCCACTTTTGGCCATTTGGTCCATAATCCAGGCCAGGCACATGTCAGAGTGTTCCTGCTGTACCCGACCCCCTCGCCGTGCCCCTAGTAGCAGACATGTTGAAAACCTACAAGAAATCAGTTGCTGCTTCTAACAATGAGATTCAGCAATTACCGCAACCATATACGCTTCATTAGCATCCTCTAAGGTGTTTAAAATCTGTTTTGTCCACTTGTGGGGATGCTTATTAGGAAATTCATCCATGATAATTCCAAAGATGACAGTATCATGATGTATGATGTCGCAGACAGTGCAGATATATGCCTTGAATGACCATGGAGGTTTCCCGTTACAGGTAGCAATAACTTGGTCATGTAGCTCTCTATTTACATCCACTGCACGTTGTATGGTTAATTGAATACCGTTTACCTTGATATGGATAAAATTACATGCAACTGCATGCTGCTTTTTATTATTGCTGCTTCCAGTCTTACTGATGATTTTTAAATGTACATCCTGGATGATATGTTTGGTGGATGCACTGGCAGCATCTCGGTGGATGAACTGGTGTCTGCCTTCTTGCTGTGTGCCAATGCGTGTCATATTTGAAGCAGCGCCCACCAATTGGCTTGAGTTGGATGCACTCTCACGGGGCTGAGGCAGTTGTGAATCCATGATTGGCTAGTGTGGAGTAGGAGAGGAAGATGATAACGAAAAGAAGTGGGACATTCTGAGCACTATAAAGTTAGCTTCATGTCAAAATGGAATAAATAGCAGCCAACATGTTCATTATACTCAAGACGAATCCTGCTGCGTTTGGTTGCCAGTTGCAGGGGTTTCCCACCACCCTGCAATGTGCAATAAGTCAGTCCAATATTGATTCTTTGTTAAGAGAGATAAAGTGTATTGTATGATAGCCGCAATCGCATAATTGTCATATATGAATACGACATTATTCGAGGGAAAGGACATCTGCTGATATTTGTCTCAAATAATCCCCGTGATATCAAATAAAACTGCAGTGCACAATCAAGTCATATTGAACAGTTAGCCGAAGTGTTTCCATTATGTTGACAGTCAAATGGGAGATTTTGCTTTGTTCAAGATGAGTAAACATACCAACCTTAACATAACAGATACAGCTTGCCTCCATACTGTCCTTATCTTGAAACATTCAGCATCTCGCCGAACAACAAAGTCAACACGAACAATAATGGTCAATGATCCGAAAAGAAACGTTTCGCTACTTTATGTGGGCAAATAGGCCAAATCGACAAATCAGTCCACCCAACGACATCATCAAGTGAATGAAAGCAAGAGGGGCTTGCAAGCAGAAAAGTCCGCATCCATGGGGTATTGAACAGCTTGAGACCCAAAATGATGCTTGCGGCCGAAAAACGATGAGAAAGGCACTTTTTAAGCAATGAAGAGAAATTGAAATGCATCGAGAATTATGTTGAGAGAGAAAATGCTGGGGTAACAAAGCGAGTTGAAGACGCACAGGCAGTGGTTCAGCAAGATCAGGAAGATACGAACAAAGCTGAAATTGCGGGATTGAAGAACAGACAGTCCGAAATAACTTTTCAGGAGATGATGGTTGCAATTGGAGACAGTCTGAGTGATCTAGCAAGTTCCGACGATGGGCGGGATGAGGAAGATGAAGATGATGAGCAGACAGCGCAGGGCCATCCGAGCAAAGATGATGAATCCAGCTGGGTGATGGGCACAATCACTAAAACTGTACGGTAGCGTATGGCGAGATTTCGGCAGAAGCTGATGAAGCTTGATGAATTGACACCTCCGGGATGGGAGGACACAGCCGACTACATCCGTGAAAATAATCAGCTGTACAGCATAGCTGAATTGTGGGTTCCGGCAGTCATTACACCACAAACAGAAGATGATGAAGTAGCACCCGCACCAACATCATTTGGAGAGCTTATGGATTCTCTTGACATTGTCCCAGGAATATCACAAATGCCGCATGGGACTCCTTGACTAGGAAGTAGTCAAATTAGGCTAGGTTCTAGAAAGCGGCAGTCCAACACGAGGACACTTGGTCTTGCACCCACTGTGGAGCCCAATTCATCACTCCTTCCAGATGTGAAGCGAATTGAACTTGTATGCGTTTACTCCTGCATCTGACCTCCCCAGCGAATCACCATATAGAAATCGGATTCGGATGAAGACATGGGGATGCCTCCTGAGTCATCGGATGAATAGAGTGACCAATTGTTATTTTTGACATCATATCTCTGTGAACAGCAATTTGTGCACCAATTTTGCTCCCTGTCAGCTTGTTCTTGATTGCAGTAACCTCATTGTGAGACATGATGATTCGTCTGTACAGGTGGAAGGGTCGAATACACCATGCCAAATTTCTAGAATCCAATTCAGGCTGTAAGATGGCCAACACATTCCATTTCTGCCAGCCAATTACAGTTAAGTGAGAAAGCAAAAGGTATAGCAGTGACAAAATATACTAACAAAACTTAAGTGAGTGATGTCACACCAGTCATAGAAAGAGTGGTCAGTGCTCAAGATGAATCAATCTGAATGGCAACTGTCATACTGCATTTGTCGATGCATCTAACTGCATAACTCTCCGCACAGACCTGTTACACATGGTTGAGATAATTGAAATTGCATATGTTACGTCGTGGAAATTGAGGAGCAGGAGCTGGATGAGACAAGGTGATGAAGTCGAGCTATATTTACCGACCACTGGTGAAATGATATACATGCCATAAATTGCCAGCCGACAGAACAAGAATGTGATAGGGCCATGTCATCTCTCACTGAGATACCATGGATAGAGGTTGATCAGAAATTGAGAGGTAACAAAGCTCCTGGATGCAAATCACAATATTTAGAAACGCAATATTGGATGTCAACAATCAGTATACAATTTGTTGCATGCAATCATTGAGTGTATGAAGGCTCTTTCGATATGATTAATGTGAGTGTCAACAGAGTGTCAACGACTTTTTGTTTTACACATTTGGCAATTAAAGGGCTGCATTATCACATCCTTGCAACGTGAATGTATGGGTCAGTGTTATTGCGAAAATCGAAAATGACATGCTGATTGCCCCATCCTAAAGATGAGTGTCAACCGAGTGTCAACGATTTTTGCTCTTGTATTTTGGAAAATCGAAAGCGCTGCGTGGCGACATTAACTCCTAATTGAACTGTTTGTCCCCTGTCTAGCCAAAAATAATTCCAGCAACAGCACTACCATATTCTAAAAATAAGCATCAACAGAGTGTCAATCACTTTCGGCCTTGCATCTTGGAAAATTCAATCGCAGTGCAGTGACATTAACCCATAATCACACTATCGGCCGCCATTCTAGGCAAAGATGGTTGCAACAACATCACTGCTATGCCCTAACTATGAGCGTCAACAGAGCACCAATGATTATACGCCTTGCATCATGGAAAATCCAGGGGCTGTGTAACCACATTAATCCATAATAGAACTATCGGCCGTCTTTCTAGGCAAAAATGCTTTCGACAACAGTTTAACTATGCCTGACAAAGGAGCATCAAGGAAGAGTCAACAATTTTAGACCTTGCATCTTTGAAAATCCATGAGCTGGGAGACCACATTTATCCATAATCGAACTATCTGGTATCGTTCTAGGCAAATATACTTGCAAAATATCGTAGCTACGTTGTACAAAGCGCGTTCACAGAGTATCACCGGAGCATCACTGGAGCATCAATGGAGCATTAATGGAGCAACACCAATTTTTATCTTGTATGTTAGTAAATATATGGGCAATGGACCGCAGTTAACCCACAATCAACCTATCAGCAGGCTTTATTCACAAAAATTGTTGTGACAATATTGTATCCGCCTCCTACAATTGAGCGTACATGGAGGACCAACAATTTTGGTAGAGGCTCTGTAAGCTACACAGCAATGAACTGCATTGCGCTGTTTCTAAATTGAGTTTTACGCGGTCAGTCTTTTCAATTTGTCCTTGTATACATCTTAACAAATATGCAAGCAATGTCTCACAGATCTTATTTTTTAGCTTGTAGCTCTAGAGTCCATATTTAAGAACACCCATTCTACTTTACAATAAGGTTACTTTCGGCAGTCTCTCAAGTTGGATTACTCAGCTTTCTAATTCCTACTGCCATGTCGGATTCATAATCTTGAAATACCTTGTTGCTAGAGGTTATAATCTCTTCCAAAAATGAAAGGGTCTTTACCCATTCTTTGAGCGACCTTACTTTTCAAATGATTATCGATGCTTGGTGGGCTTCAATGAATGTAGGCTCGAAACATTCTATAGCTTGGACTAATTCTAGACATACGTCATCCTGGCGATTTTATTTGTACTGCGGAATGGAGGAGACGGGCAGCCTTGGAATCATGTGTATTGTTTGTCATCAAGTTCTTCGCCATCCATCAGAACATGGAACCAGCTCAATGGGGAAATACATGCTGGCAAAAGGTCACATCACACAGTTAAATGAATTAACAGCATCAGAAGTTACTAAATTGACTAGTTTGACAGTCCATGAAACAGTGTTGGCCATCCTGATGAGGTAAGGAAGTCGAGGAATTTCAATGGTAAGTTCACGGAGGAAATTCATATTTAACATCCTGGTTAATCCATATCAACCAAAATGGGATACAAAACACTCTAAACTGACAGCTAAGGACTTTGAAACTTCCAAATTTGACCAAGACACGTGGAATCACTACCTCATATGAGGAGTTCTTTGTCCTCAAATTCCATGGAACGCTATATCAAACCTCGAGCTACGATGGCCATACAAAGTATTATGAAGTGGCATGGTGCTGCCTTCAGCTACAACTCATACGAACATTTGCTGGAGGCAATGTGCAATCACCGTGGATGAAATTATGAAGCAATTGCCATCACAAAATAAAGTTTCTTTAGGGTTGGACAGATGGACATCAACGACTAAACTCGCCATAATACCGGGTATTGCTAACTATATGGATTAGAATTGAGCATTGTGTGAAGAACAACTTGCGTTCGATGAGGTTGATTACCTATTTATTTCCGATGTTGAAAATTAATTTAGGTTGATCAGTCAAGGGCCAACATACTGGAGCAACGCGACCTGTACATTTGAATGACATGCATGATTGATTTGAGTGGACCAACAGCCGTTTGCTTGGAATTATGACTTTTCACGCTTCCTCAATTTACTTGATGACATGTGAGCTGCAATCAACACTTGAGGCCTTCGGAATACAGTGGCCTGCATTGAGGAACCACATACCATGCATGGCACACATCATACAGCTGGCATTTGGTGCATTCATGAGCAGTCTGGTTGTCAACTGCTGCACCAAGTCTTGGGAAGCCCATGAGTGCGATCAGCAATGTGGAGAGAATGAAAGCATAGATATTGGGAAGAGTCAAAGATTTCGAAAAGAGGGCAATGCTAGAATCAATAAGGGGTTGGCCATGAGACCAGGTTTAGCAAAGATAATTGAGACAGTACGTATTTCACGATATTTTGAAAGCCCTGAAACTAACCATCATATAGCAGAGAACGATTGCTGTATTGATTACAGTGGCACTTGGTCGTCAAAGGGAGTTCGTGCACTGTCAAAAAGCCAAAGTCTGCATCACCGTACTACCTATTATGGATGTGAACTCACGTTGGCACTTGATACTGGAGTTGCTTGAGCAAGCCTACAGATTACAGGAATTCACCTGTGAGTGGCTCCACAATCCAAAATACACTGATTACCGGCCACTCTTCACAATTCAGGATGAATGGATCATTGTCAAGTATATCATGGAAGTTTTGAGGCTATTCTGATATTGGACCCTATGTCTGTTGAAGAGGCATACAGTCACATTCCATCACATTCACGCAGTATACAATGACATGTTCGATCATATGGATGGCGCTATTCATGCTTTGACTAAGCAGCAGACTCAATGGAAAGAAAACATGTACTTCGCCGTGAAGTTAGCTCAACAGAAGCTGTCCACATATTGTGCTGAAGTGACTCCAATCCAGGGTATTCTTCTCATTTGTGCAAATATCGTCAATCCTTGATGGACATTCCGATCATTCAAGAAGTGGGACAAGGGAATGGACATTAATTCTGCGGAGGAGATATCCTATACTAGCCAATACCATGAGGCCATTGTGACTGTAGTGGAGAATGAATACTGCGCGAAGCATCGACTTGTGCCAGTCAATCAACCCGAAAGTGTACCGAGTAGCAATCTTCTCCCCTCCGCAACCGCTTTAGAAACCAGTCAATCATCCTTGCATCTACATGATTTGTCCCGCAATGATCAAGAATACTTAGTGCCTACCAATGTGGCTGAAATGACATCCAGACGAAGCGATCACGCAGTACGCTGATTCACTGCCACCGGGCTATATTTGAATTCACCGCCTGGAGCACCAACGAACTGGGGTCAAATTAATCCAAATCACCATCAGTACCACTCTGACCCAATGGAGATTAGCAGTACATTTTGTATACTAGACATAACTGAGTGGTGGCGCAAACACGAGGAAACTCACTCGAAGTACGCTAATCTCTCCAATGTGGCGTACGGCATATTCTCCATCATACCAGATTATGTCACAGTGGATGGCAGTTTTTCCCTTGGGCAAGATGTTATCGGCTGGAGGCAGTCAATAACCACAGCCTTGACCCTTCATGCAAAAGTGGTAAGGCAGTTTGCTCGAGCCAATAACGGGATTTTGGCAGGCAGTGACCCAGCATTGAATACCACAAACACTGAATACGACTCGGAAATAATGAACGGCGCAGTGGAACGGAAATTGCACAGAATGGCCAAGGTCCACAACCTTTGGGACAATTGGCAGGGTAGCGAAAACCTACATACTACAAAGAAGGAATCTCGTGCTCAAAACAAGCAGATGACAGCCATAGGATATATTTCAGACATTGAAGAGATCATCAAAGCATCCTGGTCACTATTTCAACATGATGGTGCGGCTGCACTTAAATTGTCAGAAGGATCATCCTTGCCACCAGTATTGTCTCCAGAGAACCTCACTGGAGGATGAACTCAAATATGAATTCTCCACTGAATCATGAGAATCAACTGTCATTCAGTCAAAACTCATAATGACAGCACACCTAAAAGCATTTCAGACACCAATAATTCGCTTCACTGGAATGGCTACTTGCAAAATCCAAATGACAGCAAAGACGAGTGCGCGGCAGACATTGAATGTCATAGATGGAAAGACAATGGCATCGAGGATCCCGACTGCCCAGAGCTGCGGGATGTGAGTGCCACACCAGATGTTCCCAGATTGATTCGGCAAACATGGAAGTCACAGAGACAGGCTGAGACTGTGTTGATGACGATCAAGGCAATCGAAATGTGGAGAAATAAGGGAGTGAAGAACATGGTGGACAGGATGCGTCAATTGTTTTCCAGCCTCTTTATGTACCTGGACTGAGTGTGTCAGTTAGAGATATATTCTGGGTGAATGGTGAGCAGTAGCTTGAGAATATCGGTTGATAAACAGATATATAGCAGGTGCAATGAATGTTTTGCAAAGATATACAAATTTTAGTCATGAGAGAGTGAACAGTGCAAGAATGTTACTGCGCTCGGCTTTGCCAGAGGGCCGAGTCTCAATCTGTCAGACAGACAACCAATAAGTTCAAATCATCATGAACACAATAATCAATAGCAGCACATATTGAATGGACAATACATCAAAATGAATGTCAACAGTGTGTCAACCATGTTTAGCATTGCATCTTGAGTAATTTATGTTCTGATTGGTTGCATACATTCATTTATGAGATATTGGCAGCTTTTAGAGGCAAAAATAACAACGACATGCTTCCTGCCACATTCTGAAAATAAGCGTCAACATAGCGTCAACAGTTTTAGGTGGTGCATATTTGGTAATCAAGGCATCGCAAGGATCTTTACACACATAACTGAATTATTGACTGCCTTCAAATGCAGAAATACAATGTATCAAAGGTACAACACGGATTCCAAATTGATCGATATTGCAAATTGTGAAACATGCAGACACGTATTATTGGTAGTTGAAAATGGGATTTTGATAAGATACTATCAACAATCTGCAAAAACACGAGCCTTAAATGAATCCATAGATGAACCATCTAACAAACCGTCCAATTCAGACGGGTTGGGAGTTTAGCATCGAACTGGACCCAAGTTGACGGTTTGGTTTGATTGACGACCCAGACCGCTAATCTGGCAATGATTCCGCTTTGATCTGAATCCGGACCCAGACCGGAAGTGACAGTCCTGAACCGTTGCTAACACTACATGCACTTAGCTTTCGCACCTCAAATCGCCACCATTACATTATCATGGCATGTACCAACTCCAGTCATATTTGACGCTGATACCACTGACCACTGATGCTACTGCCAGTAATCTCATTCTCACTTTGCACTCACACTAGCTCCAGAAGTGTGGTGAATATCAAACTAGAAGTTACCACAGCGGGTAATATTGAGACTGTCATTATCATGTACCAATCGTGACTTATTAGCCTAAGTAATAAGACCCCAAATACATTGGGGGCCACCAGTCACAGATGGACTGTCACAAACATGACACTAGCAGGGATGTGAACTACAAACAAGTAATGGCCATGTTTGAAACAGGTAGCTCCAGCAATGGCAAGTTGCCAAATATATGCATAGTAATTCACTTTTGTACTAATAGCACACTCAACGGGCAGTGAGACCAGGTGTTGTAGCAGCAGCTCAAGAACAGATATACTGAAATGGAATCAGATGGTGATGAGAATAAAGATGACAAGAATGCAAAGCACAATAATATGGAGGACAAGATCATAGAAGACAACAACATGGATGATAATATTAATGACAGTATAAACAATGATCATGTCGAAATGATAATTGTATACCACCAGACTGAAAGTGATGCAATTGAGTACAATGAGGCTGTGCCCAATGAGGTCACATACATCTTTGTCAAGTCTAATATGGTTGAGTGCAAATTGCAGCAGCACAGATAGAAGGTGGACAACCGCTGCAAGAAAGCTGAAACCAACGAAGACAAGAAGAATGATTGTTTACTCCAAATCATCTTCGAGACAGTGGATGGTTACCTAGTGAGTATTCTGTGCTATCAAAAGGAATATTGCTGACTACTGTACAGAGATACATGTTTCTCAGAACAGGTGAGTTCTATAATATGCCATCAGCTGTGGTAGATCTTGTCCTTGCAGTTGCAAAAGGATTGGTTAAAATCTGCCAACAGTATATCCAGATCATGTGGTACATCACCTGGGAACTCTTAATAGTCAGTACCACCGAGGGTACTAAATTGTTACACAATCACTAATCATGGCCAGCAGTGCAGTATAATCTCAAAATTCTTAGCTTGGCCTGGTAGTGGCAATATACTCCAATGCAGTAACTTTGGAAGACAGCCATGACAGGGTCTCAAATAGGTGAAGAGAGAATCTCATCAGGTGGGTCGTGGAGACACTTGGTAACCAGTGACTGGAAAATGCCGATACACAAATTGTGTCTCAGAATGGTGATCTTTGTCTTGAAAAATATGATATTTGACTGTTGCCAGTTGGAACAGTTGTGTGTAAGACAATGCAGACAACAACCGCATCAGAACGGTATCTACTCATCACGATCAACATACTGAGGATGACAACAATTGGTTCAAGCAGATTGACTGAAGTTTTGCCAAGTCGTTGGTACTGTTCTTCCTATCAGATTAAAATAATCAATGTTGTATATCCTCTAGGAAGGAGTTAATCAAAAGAATGGAACTATCTGTCTAGACAACATAACAGTGCACATTCGCAACCATGGAGGTCATAGCATTATAAGTAGAAGTGCAGAGAGGATATACCGAAGGTATAGCACAATGGCTTGCAGTCTGAAGGCATTCTGAAACCCATCTTGAATCTCAGGAATCCCACCCAGTAGGAAGGGCAAAGCAGAATCCATTGGGGTTGGCAGACATCTGGATGGTGACTGACAATGCTGTCTTGGCAATTGTTGCATGTACCCAATTCTGTGGTCCATGTCTGTGGAGAGCAAGACTAAGTAGTAAGGAAGGTTCGAATCATTACCGTGGAGAGCAGGCCTTGTAGTGTACTCTGGTGCATCAAAATGCGAGGAGGGCCCAAACAGGGCAAGGGGAAAAAAAAACAAAGACTGAAGACACTGTTTTGCAAACCAATAAGTAGTAAATAACATGTAGAGATCCACAGCAAAAGAAACCATATGGACAACTCGAACTATTTGAATTGCCAGTACAGTTGACTTCTGACTCATCCATTCACATTCCCACAGTTGATCAGACTCCCACCGTTTATTCTTCTCTGACAGTTGATTCTATTTGCACTGCTGATCGTACTCCCAATGACAATCCCTGTCCAGGGATTTACCCTCCCATCGATAAAGGTTCGCAGGTTTCACTTCCACTGGGTTGGCATCCACTCGTTTACCCTGATCTGGACTGCCCTTAAGCTGGGGCTGACACTGTCGGTATGCTGTATGATTGTAGGTTGCAGTGTTAGGGCCATCAATGTCCGCCAGCAGAAGAGGTGGTTCAATGTTGCCCAATCTGGCACAACCATGCAGTGAATATCACCAACTGGATAAGATACTTCAATAATGATAAGGACACTATCTTCATCCTGGATTTTTTGTGGTCACAAGATACTATTCTGTGGGTCAGATTACAGGACATGAGTCTATTGGGCGGGCCGAGTGTTGGATTGATCATAGTATATGTAAAGTCTGGTCAGGTTTCACAGTTCTTGCTGCTGGAAAGCAAGATCATTATTGTGTCAGATGAGCATGTATTACCTTGCCCTGAAGTTACTGGGGGCAAAGATACACTGAATCCTGTCCTGCTTATGTAACAGCAGGGTGCACCTGTTGCTAATAAATGAAGACTGTTAGCCTTGATGACAATAAATCTTGTGCTAACAGCGGTGACCAGCCTTTACCTGGTTAATGAATCTCGTACAGTATACAGTGTAGACAATTGTTTGTAAATTGGTAGGTCTGTTTTTGCGACCAATACAGTTGAGCATTGATCAGCAGGATTTAGTATGGGCTTCCACCAGTCATTGATTGAGACCAACTCGCAATGGCATTTGGAATGTCTTTTTTAAAAATCAATTGCATATTCGAATACAGATTGATCAGGGGACTGTGGATTATCTTTCAGAATGATATTTTGTTGGCTGCGAAGTGTGTGTGAGCTACTGAATGTTGTTTGGGTATTGTCGAACAGACATTCTTTCCATATTTAAATGTCCTGTTTCTTCTGTATTGAACTTATTCCAGTGGTTTCCAGTGGATCATACATTACTAGCAGGGGCCTGAGGGCCTCATGCAGTGGAAATAAAAGTATAGAGATCTGGATAAAGATATTCTAATGCAATTTTGCTTATAGAGATCAAGGCAAACTCTAGATTCAGGGGGAATAAATTTAGGCTGATCCAAATGTTAGCCCCACAGAATCTAAATTACTGTGATCAGGACAAATATCTCTATCCAGTGGTATTATAGTGACAGAGATCTCAGTGTTTGCATAGCAGAATGTAGATTACTGAGATGTAGACAAAGACCTGTATCCAACTGAACCAAGGTTTGAGAGGTTTAAGATTTCGAATAGCAGTGGGCAGATAAATAAAATCTGGATCAAAATCTCCATCTGGCAGAACTTAGGTTACAGTGTGCCACTAATACACAAAAATCATCCAGACCACAACTAACTAGATACACATTAAAGAGTTCACTCCCAGTGGTATACTTCTGTCCTCATTTACTCATGTTGGCTATTTATTCGATGCACTCCATCAGGAGTAATGACACAGCATGACACATCACATTGATGTTCAGTACATGTGCTGTGGCCAATTTTGTATCCACTGGCTGTTTGACAAGACTGCTCACAGAGAAGCAAGATTTAAAGCAGATTGAAGACAGTCATTTTCTCAATATGAAGATGAGTTTACTGCAATCCCACACCCCTCGGCCAACTAATCAAGTTCAGAGAATAATGGATATATGTATCTAATAACCTCAATGCTGTGCTGATGTAGAATAAAATACAATTTACATCAAAACCACAGACAAATAACTCTCAGATAACCTGAATAATTGCAATGTTATCCATAAAGAACTTCTCTTTGAATCAGCCTCCAATACTCAAAACCCTCAAAACAGGAAAGTAGCCATGGGACCTTAATGTGTGGTCTAGCACACCAGCTTATAATATCACCCAATTACATGATATCCAAACTGGTTAGCTTAATTCGAATTCAAAATCTAACAATTCTTAACTTTTAGTATCTGGAGACATCACACAATCAAAAATTTGAATTATCTTCAAAGGGCCCAGCTTTTGGGGGGTATTAGTTTATATCCTTCTGAATCAATAGCAAGCTGCTTGAAAGAATTCCACTTATTACATCATGAATTCAAAACTTTTGCCGATAATTCTCCACCTGATGTGTTAACTTTCAGTTACTTTACACCAAAAATTTTCCCTGCTTGCTTTTTGCCCCATACGTACTGAATTTCTTGTACCCCAAACTCGATTTTTCATTCAAACTCAGCTAAAACTAATTAGGGTGAAATTTTTGCTGAAATGAGGTATAAACTTTGTGAGAAGCAATGTCGCTGGGCTCTACTACAATTTCATTCCTTTCTAACACTATTCAAATTTTCACACTTCCATTTTCATCTTGGGGTATTTTAAAGCAAGATTTGAGTCCAGTTATTGACTACTGGACAAATCCGCCAAAATAGACCATACAAATGGCAGCCACCAGACACCTATTGTCTGTTACATATAAACCACCTTAGTCAACTTGTATAGAAGCCACAATAGGATACCTGTTAACCTTCAACTCATAATTTCTATTACTGAATAGCCCCCTCATACTGATGGAATGTTGTCATGTATGTTCCCTGCAACGCAACATATTTAAACGGTCAGCCTGGATGTCTATAACGTTCCATTCAAGCCCTCATAGTCCCCACTGGAACTTTGCTATAGCTGATACTAATTGTAAACCTTGGGAGGTGAAAACTCACATATGCCTACATTAGGCTGTAGACATAAAATATAGTGGTACCATTGCACACAAGAGCAAGTGAGTATATATGGAGACGTATATTGGAAGATATTCAATTAATATCCAAGTGCTACAATAATGATAATGCGTATGTGATACATGCCTACATGGTTTTAGTTACATACCAATTTCCACCAAATGAATTGGACCTTCCAGTTGTATTTCCCCCTCTATGTATGCAGACCTCACTGGCTACATCTGCTAATAGAAGAGTAGTCCACTATTAATTATATATGCAAATGTACAAGCCAGTAAGTTCTGTAACTGATCAACAATCTCTTACAGCCAGATAGTGGATTGGATGTATTGGGTTTATAGTCTTCACATTGGCGGAAAACTCATGGTACAAAACACCTTTGCCACTGCCAGTGATACTTGGCTGAAATGCGATGAACAGAATAGACAATTATTAACCAGAAGACAGTTCGAATATCCAAACTGCTTCCATATTGTGATTATCTCCACATACATACTGTGTACCTTTCCTTCCATAGCAAGACAGAATGTTCTTAGTCAAACTCATCAACTCAACTGTACGCATTGTGCACCATCTCCTATTGCTCCCAGCTTGGTAGTGTGTAAGTGGAACTACAATAGTAGATAAGGTAATACATTGCATAATATCACTTGCTTCAGTTGGCTATGTAGTCAACCTTCCATTCCTCTGTTTCATGGACTTTCTCTTAATGTGCTGTAGATGAGGGTTGGCCCAGAACAGGTGGTGTCTATCAGTCCAGAAGCAGTGCATGGCGAACATTGTATCTCCACATTGTTCTCACTGATACTGATTTGAAATCATTTAATTGAGAATCCTATATGTCATATACATTGGAGTGTGAATATAATCAAGCTTCTTTCAAAACCGGAATGATTGCTAGTTGCTGGTTGAATGCAATACTTTATGTCCAACAGCTACTGTCATCACTTTCCTGATGGTGTATTTTGATTGACACCCTTTAGCCTGGTGTATAGAGTCTCAGAATCTGGTCAGTCTCTTCTGCGCCACTCATTCCCAAGTCCATATTCACCTGCAATCTGAAACTGAGATCTTTGGGCAGCTTGAACAGAATGCCAGGATGGTGGTTGCAGTACACCAAGAATGGTATTGTGAGAGTGATGTGGTGGATGGAGGAACTCTAAGTGAAATCATCCTGTGGTAACTGTTTGACCCAGGTATCCTACTTGTAGTTGCAAACAGCACAAAGTGTTTGTTGTTAATGGGGTTATGCTGGTTGGTCTGACTGCCTATCTGTGGGTGGAAGGCATTGATGAGTACATGATTGTTACATTGCTGTGAGAGCATGTTGTCCCACATTGACTGCGGAATGCTATACAGCGATGAACTGTAACAAAATCTAACAGACCTCATTCTCTGAACATGATTGCAATAACTATTTGAAGTAACCCAGGGGAGTGAATGTTCTTTCTGTGGTTGATGTGGATCACCAGTGTTCCCAGATAGTGAACATTTACCATGATCCCAGTGGACATGGTTGTTGATAATACTGGCAAATCAGTAACAAAATTGGTGGTAAGTCCAGTATCAAGCTGCATTAGTTGTAATAGTGGCATGTTGATTCCATTGCATGCATAATATGGCACTTTGATTTGGTAACACAGCCTGCAGCCAGCAAACTACTTCTATATTTCTGCATCTATGGAAGATTAATAAATTCCCTTGATTGAAATTGTACAGTCTTGGTGTCTCAGAAGAAACCTGATTCGTGCAAGTCAATATCAAAGCTGATTACTCAACTGCACAAGGCATTTGGTATGAATATCCACCTTTCATATATCAGATCTCCATCGATTGCTCTCAATTTACACTGGACTGTATATGAGACATTGACCAATGTTTGTTACATTTGTGTATTATACGTCCTTACTCCAAGGCTGCCTTGATAACTGATACAGGATTTCCTGTTGATTTGGTAATAGTGGTCTGTAAAGGCATATGGCCGGGTATGGACTCGTATCAATGTATTTCAGTAGATATTATTGCAAACGTGGATGTCAATATTGTAGTGTAGTAGAAAGGTAAATTTATCGCTCGAAAACTAAGGCTCATGGTGAGCCAATCGTATAGAGCGGGTTTTACCCGGCCATTGAAACATAACGTGCAGCTGTGCCGTTACATTATCCACCTCTTTAGGTGCAAATTTCTGGGGCTGTATAAACCCGTACAATAGTAGAAATGTAAATAATTAATCAACCATTCATAGTATGCGGATCTACAAACGCATAAGTCCCACCACTGATCAGTACCATATGGTAGCCATTTGGCGAATTCAGGACACAGGGAAACTCCACATCAATTTGACTTATCTCCGGAGGTGGTAAGAACCAGTGCCGACACCATTTGTACTGTCCCGAGATCGAAAGAAGTAAAGAAGTAAAGAAGTAAACAGAAGAGAAGAGAAGGGATAGAAGGAACGTCCAAAGTGAGACTGTCCTGCATAGATCCACTTCCGGAATGTTCGGCATATGACCATCCAATCTTGCACTTGTAAGTCGTACCAAGTGTAGGTTATTGACAGAATTAGACACAGTAATTCCGTTGAAGTCCCCAATCACAGTATCAGCCTAGTCTCAACTCGGCAGCATTGATGGTGGCTTCCCCTTGCAGCTTATCATTATCATCGCCATCGTCATCGGCAATTGCATTGGAATATCTAACTGGTAAGCATTCCAGTAACCGGTCCTACTCACTATACTTCCAAGTGCGCTAGCACTCGAGCTCTTCCAATTCCTTGTAAACTCCGCAGGCCCAGCCCATGAGTGATCATCGTTACTGCTTTAGAAGCTTCTGCATTTGGTATCATATCTGTCGGTGACGGTCAATCCTATATGGCCTCGTATCTGTCTCGCAAGCTTCTGATGAAATGGAGATACCTGCGATAGATATTCAAGCACGTTTCCCCTCTCCCAACCATCGTGCATAGGTTTGTACGCCAGGCTCAATATCTGATATTGTCTGTTTCAGCCAGTGGCTCTCACAGGGTGACCATCAGTAGTTATAATCGTACTACTGCAGCATCGGGCAACCAGGCTTATAGGCATCCTGTGAGGTTGTTCAGAATTCCATTCGGTAAGCCATTTGGTATACTTCAGTCTTGGTCCCTTCGGCATGGTGGGCTCCTGACAATCCTCCTATCGACGCCCAATATTTCATCATTAGGCAATGAGTTTGTTTGCTATACTCAGTCATTATCTCTCGTTAGTTGTCTCAATTGACTCTCACGATGCCATTCGGTGACTGTCTCTCACGATGTTGTTTGGTAGACTATTTGCTACGTTCGGAACTGCTTTGGTAGACATAATAGCACTCATTCGGCCTAGATCAAACTCGCTTGGTCCTCTCATCATCTCTCCAGTACTCCTGCAGTCGCACTGACCATCCTCCTGCTGGTAGATGTACTTGTAGGTACATTGGACATCTGCCATGTGCTCCGTGCACATATCACCAATCGCTGGTTGCGCGCGGTGGATTCCCTCCGGGTATGCATTGTGCTCCCTCTCCAGGTGTGCTCGCTGTCACTTGTCCGGCTATTCATATGGTCATTGTCTAAATTCACTCGTCATTTCATCTCCAGGTACATCAGATGACTGTTCTCCACATACACTTGTTGCCTAATCTCCCACTGAGATTCTCTGTCAGTAGGTGTGCTCCAAGGTGCTCCCTCGCTGGACTTCCAGTATGGAAATTGTTTGCAGTTGGGGTTGTCTTTGACTCCGGTACAGTCAGCCCACATTTGTACATCATAGCTCGGCCGACGACTTATCCATTATGGCTTCGTTGGGTGCCATGTTGATTGGGCAGGATTAATTGTATAGTCAATTTCCTGTAGCAGCTGTGTATTGCAGGATTGTCAAGACTGAATTGGGATTGCCAAGACTGAGTCAGGATTTCATTTGGGTTTGTAACATGTGCATGCGACTTCTTGATTCATCTGTAGGTCCATTTGTCATCACATCCTTGTGTGCACTTTTCTCTGTTCTCAGAGTACAATTGTTGCTTCTTCTCCTTATGCACTGGCCGCTGCCAACCTTCCATAGTTGGAATGCGTTTCACTGTGCTTTGTTCCTGCACTTCCGGTACAGTAATTGTTCGCGTTTGGGGTCGTTGGGATTCCAGCACTGTAATCCCCCACTTTAAAGCATATTGCTCTGCCGAAGACAAATCTCGTACAGCTGGTGCGGTACCGGCATTGTACCTGGGTGACTCAGGATTCAATTTGGGATCGTATTCGGCATTGGAACCGGGGCATTTAGTCGGTGGAGCCATGCCACTGCAAAATGATATGTCTGCATATCTGCACTTGATTGTAACTTCGTTGCATGAAATCAAAGTGATTTCGAGCAGGGTAAAACTTCGCTTAACTTCCATATCTTCACATTGGGAAGGAGATTGATTCTCATCCATCTCCTGTGAACCATCTCCAGTCATCCATCTACTGTCCGCAATCTCTCTCCACCTGCGATCCAGCTCTGGCCACTATCCATCTCTGAGTGTGACCCAGTTGGTGCCAGCCATTCCTTTCAATCCTGTGCATAATTGCACTCGTATGAGCAGCATTCTGTGACTTGTCCTGTAGCTCTGTAGGCTTTCTAATAGTCATCGTTACTGACCTCCATAATGTCTGTCTTCCAACGACTTTTTATTGCAGTCCCATAATCCATCCAGTGGCATCTCGTCAATCATAAGAAAATACCCACTCATTAATCCATCCAGATGGCATCGGATCTATAAGTCCAAATCCAAATCCATGATCTGCCTCTTAAGCATGTGATGTTATTCCACGCAACTGCATGAATACTGCAGCACTCTCAACTCCATTTAACTCAACTCCGACAAATTGTAATTCATCCATATGGCAAATTGTAGCCGGCCACCAAATCGATTGCATGGTCAATTGACAGATATGGCCGGAGTGTCTCCGTGTGGGCAGTGCAAAAAACCTCCACGAAATCGCCATATACTGCTGGGATGAGGATAAGTTCTCCATTGTCGGTAGGCACCATTATTGTTGATGTACTGGCTCCATCTGCAAACGCGACTTCTGAATTTGTGCTAGATATGGAGTAGTATGAAGGACTATCCAGCAACTCAGCTCCAAAATGGTTTGCCTCAATAAGGCCGAGCCCCGTCGTCCGGTACTTCCTTGGTGTCTTGGCAAGCTGACAATCTTTACCAGAGTATAACCCCGGGTGCCTATAAATGGCAACTGCCAATGCTGCTCCCTGCTCACCCATCCAGTGCCTGGTGCATATCTCACCACTGGTAATGCTTTCCACGGTCACTCCAAGCAGCTCTATACGAACTCCAACTGTTAGAAAAACTGTCCAAATAACCGTCTCACTGGGCAGTAGATCGTCAAAGGCATTGGCTCCAAGTATTTATATATCCAGATCACTGCCACCTCATTCGGAACATGCCTCCTCCCTACATGTTATCCAGGTACATTTCTGGTTCATACCGGATGGCCTGCCCGGTCCAATGACTCCTCTTCCGCTCACCCTGGGGTTGTAGAGCCACAAGTCGAATGCTTTGCAAGTCGACCCTAGGATGTAGCAAGGCAATCCAAGCTCAATCTCCAGCTCACACAGTGAGTTCACCGCGGCTGCCACCGATTTGTATGAATATGCTCGATCAGCAAATTACATTCTGGTCACACCCAATTGGGCCTGTCTTACAATCAAATTTCCATCAATTCCCACATGGAGATACGACACATCAATTAAACCTCTTTGCGTGTTCAATACCTGCTGAATCCGCTGGTCTCTTGAGAGTGCCCAGAGGGTCCATCCAGTAGCCCCATGGATTGTGAGAATCCCGGCTGCAAATATACATCATCTCCACTGCAATCCTAAAACCATCTTAATTTGCCATTGTATGGGTACAAATCCATATTTCCTTGTTGGCATATGTTTGATAAAATTGCATTGTGTTGGCACGGATGGCTCTCTCTCATCACAACAATTCAATTCGGTCGTCCAATCAGGTGGCAAAGGTGATAATTGACAAAGGTACACACGAATTGTATCTGCTGGCGACTTTAGAACATGTGCCGGTTAATGTACTTCCCAATCGGAGCTGGCAGATGATCTGTGATCGCTGCTCCACTACCTTGAACTCAGCTCATCGATAGATCAATGATACCAAGTAATAATATTGGTAGTCATAGCTGATTCAATATCTTGTTGACTGTATATAGCGTTCTAAGACTTCTGCAGACGTGGTAGTAAACTCCTAACATCATCCATAACGTAGAGGACTCCATCAAGTCGTGTAGAAGGTAATCATGATTGGCACTGCCATCGGTGGCATTGCTAGATGTGAATTGTGCGTATCACGTAAAGCCTCCCTGATCTTCTGGAGGTGCACTTCATTCGCGGTATGTGCCTGTTTGCACTGTTTCCAACTTTGATTGCGCTTGTCTGATAAGGATTGAAGAAATCTCGGAAAAAGGGCCGGCATTGGCACTGCCGGTGATGCGACTCTTATGGATGCATGGGCACTGGAATTGTCCCTGGAATGGTCAATTGACTAAATTGGAAGGTAACATATCGAATCTGATTGATGCCACTGTTGATAGCCATCGAGTTTTTGTATGAATCTGTTCAAATGGACTTCAACTGACTTCATCGTTGACGTGTCTCCTGGCTCGCTGGCCTCTGCAATCAACTTGGAATTGTCTCTGCTACCATTAATCTCAATTGGGTGTACTTATCAGGGATGATTGCTTCTGCAATCTGTTGCTGTCGAATCCAGACGATTTCACCTTCTTCGGTGTCGCGATGCGTCTCTGGCCAATTGGCCTCTTGAATCCACACAGAATTGTCTCTGTTACCGTTAGCCTCATTTCGATAGTCTTATCAAGGCATTTCGCATTTGCAATCAGTGCTCCCACATCTGAATGATTTCTCACGTATAGACTACGTGTCCTGACACATCAGGACAGTGTAATTCATGAAATCCCTTGTGCAAAATGTATCTGAAATTGAAGAGTGATATTAGAGTAAAGGCATATGCCCGTGTATGGCCTCGTATGATGGTATATCAGTAGATACGGTTGCAAACATGGTTGTCCATATTCTAGAGCTGTATAAAGGTAAGATAATTCCTAGAGATCTAAGACTTGTGGCAAGCCGAGTTTATAAAGCGGGTGTTACCCGGCCCTGGACACATAACATGCAGCATTGCCAGTACATGGTCACTGCTATGGTGCGCAGCAGCTGTGTTCTCAGTCCTTGTAGTAAATCTGCTAGTCATGTCGTCTCAATGGTCCATCTGCTAAACACCACTTGCTCTCAAGGTGTTCAGAAATTCAGTTGTTTAAATACCACATCTCTGCCTATCAAACCTGCCACTGAGAGAGTACTTTTGACTTTCCATAATACTGAAGGGTTATGTAATCACATCATGTCAGAATTTTATCATTTACTCCCTCAACACAGTGCAGCCGGTACTTGATAGTTTCCACATTGCCCTAATGTTTCGGATCATTCATGTCATAGTTCTATTTGGCATGGAGAATTTTTGAGAGTTGAAGTTGACTGTCCTGTGAATCCCAAAGCTCTCATACTGGTTGAGAATACTACTCTTTGCAATACTACTTGTACTGGTTAGTAGAATACTGAACTTTGGCAAATTGAAATGTTGTGGAATGGCCACATTGGTAGAAACCCTTCTCAACTTCTGAAACCAAAGTTGGCCATTCAGAGTCTATTTCCATTTGTGCTCTTTGGGCATCCTGTAATTATCTCCATTTTTGAGTAGATCTCATGTCAGAGCTGTTACCATCCCAGAATTCATGATGAATAGCCAGTAGAAGTTAGTGTAATGAACAAGAATCTGCACAACTCAAAGAGACTGTGGGGTTTGCCTACACTCGAGTGTGATTTCATGGAGTAATAGTGTCTCTGTTGGATCAGAGATAATGAGAAGACCAAGAATGATGACCACAGTGACACGAACACAGCGCATTTCTGCTTTGCTATCGATACCAAATTTTAGTAGTCACTCCAGGACTTTGTTTACGCCATGATAGATGGAGTTCCTGCTGACATTATCTATCTGGAATCAGTTCTCAGTCTGATCCATTGTCTGTCATCTCAAGCCCTAGTTATAGATGATGTGGAGATTATTAATGTATGGAATAACTTTACCAATAACATTGCCTTGCACCACCTCATCATTGTGCTCAAACACTGGTTCATCAACACTGCGTATGATGCCTTCAAACAAGATAACCAGTTCTTGACACGATTTCACCCCATGCAGGAAGATGGTGTCTGGCTAGCAAGACATCTGCTCTGGGAGGGTACTGTCTAATATAATAACTGTGGTAATGTTGGATTGGTTTTCAACCATGTCGATCTATCTCTATCATGGGTGAGTGTAGATTTGTACTTTCAACTAATACTCTAGGGAAGCTATATATGCCTTCGTTCAATGGATCTTGAAATCGTATTTCATGTCCATGGTATGTGTATTCCAAAGATGGCCCAGACTAGCACCCAGGGCACATGAAGGTTGGAAGTTAATAGTTTCAATTTGGTGATTTGCTGAACCAACTAGCCTGGTCTTGAACCGCTGTAGATTACCCGCTCCATAATGCTTGATCATATATCCCCAGTCACTAGGTATAGTCTTTTTACATTGCTGATACTTTCCCAAATTTCCAAAGACTTGGTGCAGAACAATTATATCATAATCATCCTAAATCATTAAATTACATCTCTTGGTAATTGGAGTCTTGGTTGCTGTAATATATGGCTACAGATATTCCATCCCAACATCACAATTGAAATGGTGATCAAATGCAGTGACGGTGTAAATTGTAGTTCAATCCTTGAATTCCTAATCTTCCAGAATCTGTTGTGTCATCATATACAAGTTGCCGCCATGATTGGAATAACTTTCTAGAGCTAGTGGTTTCCATACACCAATATTTGAAGTGTGAAGAATAGCTGATTCACATGACTGTTTGCTTGGTTGTACAGTCTCTGGACAAGAGTGCAAATCATATGATTGCTGCTTATGCTATATGATTGGTTGTGTATTGGTTGGTTTGAGCTCTTGGATGATAAATCCATTGCAGTGCTTTAATAACATTACTTCATCTGCAATATTGGGTGCGGTTTGTTGAATATCATTGGTGTTTACCACATGTCTGAAGCAGTGACATGACTTGGATACTGTATCATATATAATCTACTGAGTAGTCAATATGCTATATGCATCCAATTCACATTCACTTGCTAGGTGTTCTAACTTCTTTTAGTTCTCTCTTGGAGTATACATGAAAACTAAGTTGTTGAATACAGAGAGGAACTTTATTGATCACTACCATCCAGAACCACACCAGACATTGAATAGTGTGCTACCCACTCTTGAATTGATTGGAATGCATTGCTTGAGATAGATAATAGTTGAGACAGCCAATACCTGATACATCTTTGGATGTGCAATGACATTCAGTATACAGCATAGATTCTGTACCCTGACATTGTTCACCTGTTTGATCACTCCATTATGCTGGAATGTTCCTGAAATAGTAGTTCTGTTTAATGTACCCTGTGATTTTAGGTATTCAGGAACAGTTCTTGAAAGTATACTTACTGCCACCTTCCTTGTGAAATTGCTTAACTTTCTTACCTGGCTCTGATTTTCTGCAAGCCTTTTATTTATTGAGCTTCTCCTGGGGTCCAGACTGGTACTTCACAATCTACGTATTTTTGTGTCTAGTGGAATCGTCAATGAAGACAAGCATATATCCACCACTTCTATAGCGGTTTGCTGGGGTTCGTATCTATTCAAGTATCCAAGCGTCAGAGGTTCAGAGGCACAAGATATACTTGCTGAAATGAAAGAAGCCCTAGCTAACATGTACATGACACAACTCACACAATGACCAATCACTGTCATTATGGTAGTGTTGGCTTCCATCCTGTACAACATCTCTGATTCATCGAGACCTACACTGCAACCTGGCAATTGCATAATATCTGCTTCCCTATATCATACTAAATAGCCTGTGTAGTTGTTTTCAGTAGTAGCAGCCATTGTTATTGCTGTTGATCTCAGTATATGCAGTCAATTCCGAAATCAAATCTAGAACAAACTGCCAAGTAGCCAGTAGCACAGTGGCAATCAACTTGCCATAATGATTGGAAAGGCAGAATTTGTAGTCAGTTATTGGTTCAATATTGATATTCTTTTGCACAAACCAATACAGTATGTTGAGGTTATATGATCCCTACAAAACACCACATTTTGAAGTACAATTGTTGATGTCATTCTCTCTGGCAGTTAGCAAATCTACCGAATATTTCAATTCTGGCTATAAGTTGTTTGCCAATATTCTATCTCTATACTATTCCTGTATTTGAACAACAGTTAGTCTAGCTGATAGAAATTGATTGTTGGCAGAAGTTGCAACCACAGCATCAAGAATCAGTCAACCAATAGCACAATGTAGTTTAATATCGTATTACATTTCTATTGTAGTAGATTGCAGTTGTAGGAGTTCGAATGGTCCGACTCAATGCTTTTGTGGAACGATTATCATCCTTGTGAGTATTACTGTGAATCTCTCACCTGTGTGTCTCAGCAATATACCCTCTCTTTTTGCAATCTTACTACTTCTACAGATACTTCTCTTATTGATTATTTTTTCTCTTATCCTTCATCAGATTTTTGCACTTTTCACCACACATCTGTGCCAAAAGTAGAGCATCTGGAGTGCAACATTCACCTCCAAGTATTATGGCTGGCTGAATGACACCCAAAGTAACACTTTTATGAGATGTGGTAATTATTGTAGCATTCTCCTCCAATATGAGGCCATACACAACTTACCCATCATTATTTCTTTGGAATGCACAACGCAAATAGATGATGTACTTTTACTCACTTATCTGAGCAATTGTCTCTACAGATGTGTTGATATTGGCACCACCAGTATCAGCAGTCAATGAATCTACATAGACAATAGGCTTGTATATTCTGCATTTATGCTAGACAGAAACGGCAATCAATATAAAAAGGGATTTATCACATCTATCTCACCCTAGTTCTGGAACAAAATGCATTACTAATATTGGCAGTATTGACTAAATGAGATATATCAGTTGAGTATTGTGTTTTCAGTATATTTGTTTAATTTCCTTCAGTATATATCTTATATTATATGTATCTTACTATTCAAAAAATCCAGTCTGCTACTGTTTCATTTTCCAGAGTTTACAAGTATCGTTTTCAATTGTACCAAAGCTTTCATTACCACCAAACCTACAGTTAATATTATATTAAATAATATCAAATTGTTGCAAGTGATATCGTAAATCTCTATATGTGAATGGTTAGTAAAGTACTCTGTGTTATTGATATTTAATTGTATTACTACAATTGATATTGAAATAAATACGCCTGAAAGCCTGAACTTTTATAATCAGCAATAGTGATAATGTCATCCATAAATTGCTTTGCTAACATAGGGTCTTTCTCTGACTATGTTGCTCATCAACATCTGGCTCTGATTGATTGAGTTGATTGGAAGATTGGTTATCACTATACCAAGGAATATAATATATCTGGCCTGTGTGTAGTTAGCACCTTACTTGAGCAATTGACCTTATGTTGATATAACACATTAGATTACAACATACAATAGACAAACCATCACAGATGCATGCCAATATATGTCTCAGCATGATTTCACTGATTAAAATAATGTTAGAAGTTCTTGCATTTGCAGAGAACATGGCCATAAACAGATGCAGCTTATTTGTTGAGTAGAGGTTAACACAGCAATACAGTCACATTTTTGATAAGCTAAACAGTGGATTTTGTCACATTTGGCTGGCGAGAGATATGCCTAGATGTTCTGTTCACTTTCAGAGGGTGAATAATAAACAGCAGTGTCAAAATGACCTCACAATCAAATGAACTATGCTAGATCACAATGACAATCATTATATTCAATGTCACCAACGATATATAAAGGGCATTGATGTTCACCCTACTTCACAAGCAGATGCTAGTTCATAATATTATCTCCAGTCATAATTACAATGCAGAAAAAGCCCACTTCAAATGCGACAACCAGGCAGAAGGCTGAACAAGAAACTTGGATGAATCACTATAGAGTAACCTGATTGTCTATCCAGCTGGACAAGAAGCCTAGACTTTAAGTACAATACATTATCATTGATCATACAAACATACATTTGAACAATCATGTAGAGGTATAGAGGTATCTGCTGAAGATCGAAATCTTTGCCATGTGGGAATGCCATTGGAGTATCAAGCTGTACCATCGCAGAGATGTTGACAACTACACATTCTGGATTGATCAGAGAATCAACAACTTGATTTGACTATACCCATCTGGTATGATAATAACTCAGTCATAGTCAATGTGCTTCTAAAACCTGTTGCTAAATAAGTCAATACTGCGGGAGGATGTCTTTTTCATCGGTGGTACGATTGTAAAATCCTGTTTATCTGCTGCCTATTTGCACAAGTATATAGGGTTACAGAAGGGTATATATACCTAATGTGTAAGATTATTAAACCTTAATTTGTCAAAGATATATGAATCCATAATAGTATGGTCAATAATATTTTAATATTTGAATTTGAAATTGTGAGGTACAAGGTACATAAAGTGACTGAATGTGTAATTCATTATAAATATAATATATTCTTATATAATGAATTCTTCAATCATTACAATACACTGATTTTCATTTACCCAGTGCCCTAGCTCAATAATGTATTTTGGACTCGACAGTAAGACTGAAGATGCTGATGGAATCATTCTACTCATACCTACAGCTGATAGTATCTGAGTTCAATATATCGAATAGAAACTACAGATCTTCACTGTACCATCCAACGATCAGTTTCATCTGCTTTGAGACTATAAATCAGTACAATAGTTGCAAATGAGATTCTCCCTGATCAGAAGTAGGTACTAGCTGGAATAGCTATCTCTACTATTACCGATCTATGAACGAGCACTCAATGTTATGTTTCCAACTCTATTGCATTTGTAGAATAATCGATTATACTGGGTTTTGATTTTGCAGATGTTTCCATTAATATAGACAGTCAGTAGTAGTAAAGTTGAATCGCAAAAAGTTACTACATTATGATTATTAATGCTATGCAATCAAAATATTTTCAAGATGCAATAATTATTTCTGTTTTCATAACAAAGTTCATATTGTAAATTTCTAGAATCAGTTTCATCACAGAAGAAAAAAATTTATTGTGCTCATTAGAATATTCGACACCAATTTATTTTCGCTCCAAGTTCTGCCCCGTGGTAACCAGAAAATATTCATTACTCCTCAACAATATCTATTGGCTACAAACCATTTGCTTATATATAGTATTTCTGTATATCCACATCTACATTAATGTTATTGCCCCTACGAATAATATTCTTGGCAATGTGATAATTCCACTAAATGGAATGTATCACAGTACTGGAATAAACTGTCTTTCAGTGTGTTATTAGAATTGATCAGTGATAAAGAATTAATTTAAAGTTACACAGCATACAATTATTTTTATAAAAACTAGAACAAGTCTGGAATATTAGAAGAGACAGTTACTTATGGTAGTATATGGAAATTTATCATGCCAAAATCTCAATATAAGTACCTATGATGCATATTCTCCATATCTGAATCATAGTTGTGATCGGTGTTGTGCAAATTACAGTTGCAGATGAGTATTTCTGGAATGTCTGATATACTGTCTCTCAACTGAATATATATCATCCGATTTAGTTGATTGGCTGTTATATTTACACATTTGGCAGTTGATCCCTATTTCTGTGTCATGCATAGAGTACATATCAAGTGGTAAATATGATGTATGGAAACACCATTATGGTAACTAAAATGCTGCAGAATAATCATATTTAAAGGCTGACAGGGTTGTTTCAACTATTATCCCCATATCCAAAATATCCATTGTAGATAATATGGCTAGTCTTGGACATGTTATCAATTGAGAGTTATGTTGAACATTAGCTTCTTGAACCATCTTCCACCTATTATTACCTTTAGTATTCTGTGTAGTTATCTTTTCTAGTCCTGTTTGAAAATTCTATATTCGTTGTTTGATATTCAGATTACTTTCCCAGATTGTTACTAGCTCAATACTATTGACTGTATCTTGAGAACTGCCAGCTGAGTATTGTGTTGGGAAGTATTTGGCTAGTGGCTTTTGACTACCTTTGAATAGTACCATAATAGGGTAAAAAGAGGTTAATATCAACTCAAACTACTTGTAGAATAGTGGAAAGAATATCTCACTCCACATTGGTGATATAATCATCCACTGAGTAAGTTCAATTGTGTTGATACCTTCTGTTGGTGATGTCTGTGATCTAAAATTCACCAATAACTGTAATTGCATCAGATTTGAAGACACACAGTGTATTATTGGCTTGTCCCTTCTTGCTGGGAGATTCTAAGGGTGAATTCAAATACCATCTGCTGGTAGTGAATAACCAAACCTTCCGATAATTTTCTTGCCATATAGATCCAACTATGAATATACATCGGCAGTGGTAATTATTACAAAACATACAATATCAAACACATATATACTAACCAACCTCTGAAGTATAGTGGTTGAGAAAACAATTGTCCTTAGCTATCATTGTGAACTTACTGTAAAGTATTATATACAGTATAGTATAGTACCTATATTCGTTATACTTTAGAAATTCATACTGGTACTCATCAGTACTGAAACGCACATTTTTTTGTTTATTATTGAGTTTCATATCCTGCTGTCTGACAGATTATAATGTATTCAGTAGATCCATAATGTAAATAATCGTGAATTGCAATTCCACTAATACAGTAACTGTAGAGTAGTATTTTGACTGCTCCTGGTATATTGGAATCAAAGTACAATACAGTCTCTAATGAGATTGAGTTATCATCACTCCAAGTATCTATGTAAACCTATACACATAATGGGATGTATTATTGAATACAGTTAATCTATGGTAAAAAGCAACATTGTGCAATTTTGATCAGCCAAAGTAATTCTACTAGAAGGGTCTACCAACTCAACAGATTTGGGAACAATAATCCACTTATTCCAAGGGATATGACACATTCAGATTTGGTACTGTTCTAAAGTTTCAATCATCAGCAAAAGTCCTAATCAACTATAGGCTGCACTACCCACACACGCGCACATACACAGCTCATAGCAAGCTTCTCATGGACCCCTGCACAATCTGCAGCTTATAGTGATCTATAGTCGATTCATAGGGATGCGCGTGTGGGCCTATGGAACTATATATGGCTGCCAGCCAGAGATGGACCCATATTTGTCTTTCCTGCTCTTCACTGATATACTGCAACTGTACACACTATCGGTGCCAGTCTGCATGGGAACCCACTGGCGATTGTAAGGCTGCACTAGAGCCTGCTTGAGAGCCTGTGTAAGAGCCTGATTGAGAGAGCTGAGCTTCGGGCAGAGTAGAGTTTTCCACTCAAAGCTTTTAGCTGTTGACAAAGTCTCAGTTTGTGGAAGTATTGGCTAATCGAAGCCTCTAAGTCTGTGGAAGCTTTGGCTACTAGAATGCTCTACATTTGTGGAAGCTTTGATGCTAACGTTAATGTAGCCAACCTACTGGTCTAAGTGCTTCTGGTACTATGATCACCACCACCACCAACACCATCACAATGGTCTTCATCACCATCGCCTTCATCACCACCACCTTCATCACCATCGCCTTCATCGCGATCACCTTCATCACCATCGCCTTCATCACCATTACGATCATCACCATCACCATCATTAGCATTAGCCTTGGACGAAATATGCACACATCCATCGACAATTTGTGGGAATCGAGTAGCACATTCCGCTGGACAATCTGAGTTGGATATCTGCTCTCCCCAAGGACCAATTGTCTACCATTGCTAGAGATTCTAAAGCTGCAAGTGTCAACACGATGACCGTGAGGCATCGTCAGATATTGTCATGGTGGGTGCACAAGAGATAAAGTACAGACTACAATATCAACCACTGTCATGATTTCGGCCAACATATGCCATTGTGGCTGGAAATTCCATTTCTCACCACCACCGCCACTCAGCTTGGCAGAGGACTGAGCTACAGCGCGAGTACGGAGAGGAATGGATCACAGAGATGGGCTGGGCGATGGCGGCGTACTGGGATGGAGGGGTAGCGGAAATGGGCTGTACAACGGGGAGTATATGTTCGGGAGACCCTGGGGTAGATGGATCACAGCTTGCATCACATCTTGTATCATCTCATCTCACATCATCTTATCATATACAAATTACACACTCTATTGTTCCCAGCCTTCGCTCTGACTCGTTCTGTCCGAGATCCCATGGATCCACGCAATTGCATGCATCCTCGCGGCCAGGTAGTATCTTCCCTTCTTACCCTCTTCCTATGCTCCTCGAGCCAGAACCGCTCTTTCTCACGAATTCCTTTTGGATGCCGCGAGAGGTGTGGCGCAGTGTTGACAATGGGCTCTCTGCCTTCTAGCTCCGCTGTTTCACCAGAAATGGAGCCCAAACGCGGATTCTGGTTCGGAAAGCTGAGTACGAAATGGTCGGAAAGACCCCTACTATCTCACACGGGTAAATATGGAGAAGAGCGACTAATGAAAGATACCTACCATGCGAGCGGAGCACAATGCAGAAGGAAGTGACGACATTCCTAGAGACGATACAAGGAATGTCGTATTGGAATGCCAGATGCTGCAAGCTCGGTGCATCGATGTCACTCACTACAAAGGCACCGACTCAGTACCGGAATGAACACCGAGGAAATAGCGCCAACCAAACACAGGACAAAAGGCAGCGACTTTATACTAGAATGAACACAAAAGCAGTGGCACCGAACAAACACCAGACAAAATGTACTGACGGAACTGATTGCCGAATTACACCAAGCTCATACTGGGATGAAAGGCACTGACATTATACTGCGATGAATGGCACTGACCTGATACCTGGCCGAATCACACTGACCTCGCAGATGGAACGACAGGCACTAAACTCACTCCGGGACTACAAGCACTGACCCAACACTGGGATCAAAGGTACTGACCTCATTCCGGGACGACAGTCACCGACCTAACACCGGGACAAAAGGCACCGACCGCAGACTGAGAAGAACACCGAGGTAATGGCGCCGAACTAACACCATTCAAAAGGCAACGACTAAATACCAGCATAAACACCTATGACATGGCCCAGAACTAACACCTCACTGAAGACACCGACCTGGCACGAGGACGAAATGCACTGACCTCATACTGGGACAACAGGCAGTGACATAACACCAGAAAATAGGCACCAATCTGATACCGGGATGACAGGCCCTGATCTCATACCGGGACGAGAAAACACAAGTTAAAGCATGACACCACTCCCGGACTAAGAAAGACACTAATCCAAAGGAACACTGAGAAAAGTAATTAACGATGGTGATAAGATTAGAAAGGATGCTACTGAGAATACTACTACTCTTGGGGGGAGAAGTCGCAGGGAACAAAACCCAAGAGATTGATGATGTGGCAGGAAGCTAAGAGAGAAGACTGAGAGGTGGTAAAGCTGGGCTAGGGAAAGAACAAAAAGGAAGAGCGCACCTCACAAAGAGCGCCAATTGACCTAACCCCCCTTCCAAAAAACACACAAACTAGCAGTTGACGTTAGATCACCAATTACTGCCAATTCACCACCTAATCCACTATACCATCTCCAAACCGCTACAAACAGTACCAGGATGTCAACTGTACACTCTAGGTCCACTTCCACCACCGGTTCCAGTGGCCGTACTGCTTCCTCCAGTGCTGGACTCTCAAGCCAGCCCGGATCCTCCACCAGCGCTGGACCTTCTGCCAGTGCCTCGCCTATTCATGCACATGATCAATGCCAAATCATCGAGTCCCTGGCCATCGCGATCACAAACGAAAAGCTGCAAATGCGACTCCCGGGTACCATGGGTGCCCCAGTCGTTGGAGGAGCGGACGTGACCAAGTTCAGCAAGGTATACAAACGCCTCTCATCTGGCACTGTGACTGACCCGGCGGCCAAAGACATCATCTCAACATTCCTGTACCACTGCTTGAAAACGATCCAGGACACGATCCAAATGATCAACGGATATCCAAGGATGGACTGGGTGCAGCTGAAGAAGGAGCTGAATGGCGCCTTCCGACACGCCGATAGCCGGGTCTATATGTTCATGTGATCTTACTTCGAGTCACTGTGCATGGTCAAGTGTGAACCTGGGAATGTTGGCCTAAACGTCTTTATCCTCACCTAGAACAACATCAGCCGCATTATGATCAACAAGGGAGCCTTGGCCGAGTACTCACCGGTGGAAATGTTGCTCACAGCCCTCCCAAGAGCATTGAGTGCGAAAGCAGTGATGCAACTCGAACTAGACCCTAGAGACCGCTTCACCTTCAAATATGACACACTTCAAACTCATGTCCTGATCGACTGCATAACTGCCGATGCCCTCACTCTCCTGGATTCGGAAGGAGCTCATACAGTGCTGGGAGTCTCCCTTTACCCAATCCCAGCTGGTGTTCCGCTACCACAGATGCCAGAAGTGGTGAACTTTCCAGCAATTCCTATCGAAGTGACCCCGGTACCAGAACAAGCCATACAGGAAATTCCTATTGCTAATGTCGAAAGTCCAATGGATACGAAAACAGACATCATAATGAAATCGTTCGACGCCTCGACCTTCCAGATGAGTAATGCGAATAAGCCCGGATACGGAGGCTACCAGACTACCAGGGCATGGGTTATCTAAGCTGACCATCCATCTCCACATATGCCCACGGGACCCTATTACCAACTGCACCTATAGCAAGAGTTACGACCCTGTATCTATTGTGATAAGCTAGGACACATCCGCATGTTCTGTCCCAATGGGCGCACCGCCCACGATAACGGTATAGTCCACCTCAATGAACGAGGAACACTAACCTTAGAAGCAAGAGGAAGAAATGGAGGGGAGATATCCAGATATCGACCAGAAAGAAGGTTTCTCTCGATGCAGGAGTACACCTGGGAAGTAGCTCGGCTATGGCAGCGGGGAAGAGGTGTAGCTACCACGGCTGCACCACCGCCACCTCAGCCACAGCACATCACAAGATATCGGCTGTTTCAGAGAGCCAGCAGCCAGTGAAGCTTATACACCTAGTGAAAGAAAGGGCGACTAGGAAGGAAAGGGCCCAACACTACGAAGGAAAAAGATTGGAGTGTTCTGAGAGGGCAGAGTGGAAAGAGAAGGGACTGAATACGGAAGAAGAAAAAGAGAAGAACTCGATTGATAGGAAGAGTGCGTTTCCATTGAAAGTGGAAGGCATATACGATGGCAAAGAGGAGTGATTGTTCAAGGAAGAAGGAAAACACGAGTGTGAGTGGGAAGAGGATAAAGGACTGATAGTCGGAGTGTTGGGTAAGAGGATGGTAGCACAGGGTGGGGGGAGAGGAGCCTTTGAAGAATGACAGAAGGGTAACCGGGACAGCATCGATGACTTCTGCATGGGTTCCAACAAATAGCATTGATCCGGAACTGATCTCTGCATGTCCGGTGCCTGCAAACCACCCACCCCAGCAATGATGGGAAGGATAGGGGGGGAAGGGCGAAGTGAAGGAAGGGGATCCATTACATGGACAATAATCAGAAGTGCTGAAGATACCGAAGCCACGCAATTGAGTGGAGTTGTGAGATGGAGAGAGAATATTGAATCCACACGAATCCACACAATTGCGTTGATGTGCAAAATGGAGGGGGAAGAAATATTCCTATTGGCTGAGTTGCACCCATGTCACACTAAAAGTTCCTACCATTCTCTCCTAACTCTCTAGTGACCTAGAGACAAGAGAGACGACAACAACTGCAGAAATGTGCAGAACATATACCACTGAGAACCGGGACGACAAGCAAGATATCTGAAACCGCCCAGTACAAGTGGAGAAAGAGGAGGGGAAGAGGTGAAGAAATTGTGAAAAGATATGAGAAGAGCATACTAGGGAAATCGGGGACCACATAGAGACTGGAATTGGCACAAAGTACCCCTCTAGGTAAATACAGAGCTCTCCCCTCAGACGTGCATAAGGAAAGACAGCAACCAAACTTTACGGTTCATCTCACTCTGCACACCGACGACTACCCTCAATATCACCATCTCAACCAATATTGCAATCTCAACTCTAACTGACAACTGTCATGCCATTTACACCAATCAATAACATTGCAGCAGCACTCAGTGACGCCATGGATTTGGAAGCATCCTTATCAACCACCACCACCACCACCGAGACGATCCTCAACTCCACCACAGCACCAGCCACCACCACCGCAGCCACCACCACTGTGGCCACCACCACCGCAGCTACCACCGCCGCTACGAGCCTCGACTCCACCCCAGCGGCAATCACCATCACCACTGTAGCCGCCACCAGCGCAGCCACCACCACTGCTAGAGCTTCCATCTCACCACCGCTGCAGCCACCACCACCGTGGCAACCGCCACCGCAGCTACCACTGCCACGATAAGCCTCGGCTGCACCACCATGGCAGCCACCACCGCAGCCACCACCACCTCAGTCACCACCGCCGCAGTCACTATGTATACCCCCTCCTCAAATATCACTACTATTGCTAGCGATCTCTCTCCACTATCCCTTTCATCGGAGACACTATCACAACCCAGCAGGACATTGTTCTCCAATAGACCTGTCAGATTGCTACAAAAAGCAGTGGAGATCGCTGCTTGGGAGCTCTCCTCCCAAAACCAAATTTTATGCTCGAGATCAATCATCTCTTTCGAGACATTATGGATGCTCCAAACACTCAGGTCACATGGCTGTCGAACCTTGCAGAGAGAAACCTTGGCTGGAAGAGGTTGAAGTACAATCGATACAATGACCTCATCAAGGCTCTGAACGGTTATGACAGGGTAAGGCAGATGAAAATACAACATCACTCTGCCCAACAGAGGAAGGCACGTACAATGCAGAAGCCGGGAGACCCGTGCCAGCACTAAGCAGAACTCCAGGAAATCCTAGGTGATGCCAACAGCAGTGAGAAGTGGCTGCGATGAACTGTGATGGCCAACCAACCATCGAGAGATCCTGAGTTAGCAAAGAGATGCCTCAATTGTGCATCGGTCAATCATCTCACCAAGCTAAACCAGAAGTCTAAAGCGAACAAGTGGTATACTGCCGGTGACTTTCAGCAAGCAAAAAAGTTGTTAGATAATGACTGCCCTCAGCTGGAAGAAGGAATCGACTACAATGCTTGGGCCTGAAATGGAACTGGGGGTTAGAAATGCCACTTGGTTATTACCTTGGCATGGATGACAGTGATCATGCCAATCAACTTCGTACCATCTCACCATCAGTACCAACTGCTGACCACGAGATATCTGTACCACCTCCAGCCCCCAATAAATGCAAGATGCTTCCATCACCAACCACGCCAACCAAGAAAACGTGAATGGAACAGGAAAACGATGGGAGTAACATTGGAGCGCTGTTGATGGATCTTGGCGAGGATGGATCTGATGATGCAACCAGCACTCCAGCTGCAAATGCGGCGAGTACAATTCTGCCAACTCCTGCGGTGACTGAGGCTCGTACGATTCCGCCACCCGGAAAAGAGGCCGGTAGGACCCTAGAGAAGGCTACTGATCCTCAGCAGAAGGAAACCCCTAAGCCCAACTGGCCTGCCACTCCCATCAGCAAAAGTAGCAGTTCCGACGATGACAACAAAGATGAAGAATACGTGAGCTGCTTCCTGGAATGTCTCGGCCTCAACCCAGACTGCAAGACGATGTTGCACGGTGAGACGAAGATGTTGGCACACCACGAGAGAAAAATGGGATACAAAGCCGTACCCATTTTCCAACAAGCAGTAAATGAAGACCCCGAGTCATATAGAGCGGCCTGGACACAAATCACAGCAGCAGTGTATGCAATGTGCGAGGCGATAGTTCGATTCAACACTCAGCTTGACAACATCTGATACTTGGCAAGTGGCCAAGGAAAAAGAAAGGCAGACATGGAGGGGGGGAGGAGATAGAAGGTGCGCAAGGAGTGAGAGTCTTTATGGTTTTTGTCTGGGTCTACGTTTGTGTCTTTCCATTGGATTTATGGTTTTTCTTTTGGTTTATGGTTTTCGTCTGGGTCTACATCTGTGTCTTTTTTTTGGGTTTCTGTTATTCTTCCATTGTTTCCTTTGGGTTTATGTTACTCTTATGTTCTTCCGGGTTTGGGTATGTTATTTGTATGTTCTTTCAGATTTGGGTACAAGGTTATATGAAATGGAAGAGGAAAGGTGCGCTTCGCACAAAGGGCCACGGAGGAGTTGTGGCGGGAAAATCCATTTCTCCCTACCACCGCCACTCAGCTTGGCAGAGGACTGAGTCATGGCGGGTGAATGGAGTTACTGGGATGATGGAGATGGGCTGCACGACGGCGGTGTACCGTGATGCAGGGGTAATGGAGATGGGCTGTGCAGAGGGGAGTTTGTACTCGGAAGACCCCGCTGTAGATAGATCTCAGCTTGCATGGCGTTCTATATCATCTCATCTCAAATTATTCTATCATATATGAATTTCACACTCTATTGTTCCCAGCTTCTGTTATCACTGGCTCTGTCCAAGATCCCGTGGATCCTTACAGCCGGGTAGTATCATACCTTCTTACCCTTTTTCTATGTTCCTCCACCCAGAACTGCTCTTTCTCACGAATTCCATTTGGATGCGGCGAGATGTGCGGCAGAGTGTTGACGATGGGCTCTCTGTCTACTCGCTCCGCCATTTCAGCACACTGTGTGCCATGGAGTGCAATTTGGAGCGTCCTTGAGAGCATGTCCAGGCGTGTACTTGAGAACTTCCTCGGAGGTGTACTTGGGAGCATACTCGGTTTGTACATGGTAGTGTCTTGAGAGCTTGATTGGGAGCGTTCAGTCAAGCAGGCTCGGAGTGGGCCATTGGGTGCAATTTGGAGCATCCTTGAGATCATGGCCAGGACTGTACTTGGGAACGTAATTGGATGTGTACTTAGCTGTGTACTCGGAGTCTACTTGGGAGCATTCTGAAAACTTCAATGGGAGCATAAGTCACGCAGGCTGTGAGTGTACCATCAAGTGCAATTGGGAGCATACAGTCAAGCAGTCTGGGAGGGTGCAATCAATTGCAATCAGGAGTGTCGCTAAGAGCGTACTTGGGAGCGTGCAATGAAGTGCATCTGGCAGCTTGCTTTCAAGTTTGTATGCAGCATGATGTGTCGTATCCAGCACACAAAATCGCATGCGTATCATAGTGATCTAGTCAATGCGTAGGTCCATAGGACTTCATAGTGTCTCATGTCAGATATTCTATGAATTTCCATCCTGAAAACAGCTTCTCGATAGGTTACATATCACGTAAGGTGATTTTTCCCAGTGTTTGTTGCCATTCGAAATCTTGTAATTGACATTTCTGGTCATCATACCGCATTATTTTAATATCTTCAGTCTAATACTCTGGGTAGGCCAGGATACAATTTTTGCCTTAAATATTTGGAGGGTGCAGATTAAATTCGGTTCTATTACAGTAGAGCAAATAATACTATCACAATTTTGCACTATATGAAATATGAGTATAATGTATAAATCAAATTCTACAATAAATATCTATTCGTTCTTGGTTGTCTGCTGACATCAGGGGATCAACTTTTGTAACCTCAGTGATTCCAGTTTAATTGCTGGCAGCCTCCAGGTTTGTACAAGAATTATTCACTTTATATTTAAAATGATTATATTTGGAACTGTATCAGATTGTTCAAGAGTGTTGTAGTATGGCACGAAGTTATTTGAATATTAAATAACCCGTACAGATATACTGAGAAATTAGATCTAGTATTGTTACAAGTATATTTCAGTGTCAAATAGAGTTTTACATACTATTCTAAAAGGCATCCAGCGAATATGGGAATTGAAAACCTACTCTAAGAATTGTCTAAATCCATACTTATTATGAGTTGTAAAGCAGAGAATGTTAGTAGCAATATACTGGATACACACTTCCAATATATTATTCGCTGGAATATATTTAGTGCATTAATTATGGTTTATTTTCAACTTTTAAATCTTACTATACTGGCTAACTTATTTCCTTAAATTCTACTTTTTTACTTCCAATGATAATAAACAACAGAAAATGGAAACTGGTTTACCAATATGTAATATAATGTTCAACAATCAATACAACTAAGCAAATCACTTTTGTCAAGCAATACCAGAAACCATGACATCCACTACATCTCCAATTTAATTATACTCAATCACTGTAGAGATATATATCATATCAATATAATATACAATCAGTCAGCCCTCCCTAGAGTTGTGAATATTATATACTTATTACACAGAAGATTTAGAATTTCAAAGCAATTTGGCTTAATTAGAAATATTTAAAAAGATCTACTAAGGGTTAAGCTACAAGCAAGTCACAACAGATGTAGCCAGGGAATATAGCATATTGAAGTAAAGTATAGAAATATAGTCTACAATAGAAAAGTACAGCAGGGGGTGGAAAAGTACCAAATTAAAATAAGTAGTACCATTAGAAACTACAGAGTATTATTTGATATTAAAAAGTTGTTATTCTGGGTTGCAAAATCTCCAAGTGAGAATTATTAAGCAGCCCTCAAATCTACTAAATAACTTTAGTATATACCATGGTATCATTTTAATACTGGACAAAGAAAGAAATCTATCAATATGCAATATCTGAAAGCATAACACTAATCATCCTTGTGAGAGATTAAGATAGTATGCACTATGTATCTGTTGTTAGTAGTATGTAAGGCTGAGAAGGAATAGGTTGCAAAATCACTAATATAGAAGCCTAGCACCCCAAGCTATTTGCAGTGCAGATTGAACAATACTAAATTAAATCCAGTACTGCCATCAATATAATCCATTTCTCAAGATCTTGTATAACCTGTGAGGGGTGGACAGATTAAACAGAAACTTCTTAATCAAGATTTAAAGTCCAAAATCACAACCTAATTTCAATCTATAACTATCAAAAACTCTTTGGCAAGCTAAATCTATCAATCATGTTGTTATGGTACAAATCTCATACCCCAATTGTGTATATTCAGAGTGTAGTAAATATCAGAGCTACAATATTGAACCAACTTTACAGTATTGAATACTGGCAGAATCTGCTGGATGTAAATATAGATTGGCCTGTGGAATTACCTGGAATTTAACACATTGATTGTATACAAACATGAGTATCTGTTAATATATACTGCCATTCAATGTAGCATATGCTAGCTTTCTGGCATGATCAGCTGGGTGAGCTTCTGATATACTACATTAACCAAGAAGTTTTCCTCAGAATAATTTTCTGAATAAACCTTGTGGAATATCAAAAATATCCATTCAACAGGGGAAGCATTGTTACTCTCCATTTACATTTGAATGTAGCATGTTACAATGCCAACTAGTCTTTCCCTCATGGAGCTTCTTCGCTGCTGTGAGATCAGATTGCAGTACTGTATCTCAGATTGACTTTTGATACTGGAGTAATTAGGATGATGTACTACCAGTGTGTTTACACAGAGATTTTGAAGAAGGAAGGTATATAATTAAAGTATCAGCGTGGTACCCATTCTCAGAAAGTCACACTCTGGTAGTTTCTAATATTATTCCTTGATAGAACTGCCATTGAAGTTGAACCTTCTGTGGTATACCAAAATTATCTTCTTCAATATTGCATAGCATTTCCTTTCTGTAGTAAATACTACTAATACTCACATTGTCCTGATTGATGTATTCCTCCATAGACATCTTTCCAATAAATGAAATTGTATACAAAAGCTATCTCTGATCATAAAGATGAACGTATGCAATGGAAGCCTATTCTGTGATGAACAATAATAATTCACAATCTTCATTTATACAATGACTTATACAAGATGTATGGTTTCATTTGCCTGCCAAGTGCAACATCTTGCCAACCGGTAATAAGATACATAGAAGAAATGTTTGACATTCAGTCATAAATGGAGCTTATTATTATAATGACGGTGTATCTGTATAAGAATCTAATGCAGTTTTCAGTATATTGATAGTGGTAATATAGTCTTAGCAAGTAACTTTACATTAAAGTGAATGTAATGTGGAGTAAGTATTGAATTGGATCCAAAAAAATGATATCAGCCATTTATATTTGTACAATAAATTCCAGTTCTTCTTTGTTATTGATGATCTGACAGGAAAACTGTAATGGATGGAATTCTGATAACCAAAGTTATATGTTGGTATTCCTATCCAGTATGCAATTAATTAAACAATTGTAGGTCACTCATAACTCAAATTCTTCGATTTAAATCAAATGTATTTGAGTTACTCAAGACATTACCAGGTTGGTATTACCTACAATCCCTCCAGTCTGGCAAAACATGTACGGACAATTACTTGATGATAATTGCCCCTGCATATAGTACCACCAGAAGGAGCCATTGTATCAGTAGTTTATCTATATATGGTGACTATAACATCAAATTATTCTAGGTGTGAATATTCTCCAGAATAGAATATAGTTGAAAGTTGTAAGAATTGACAGTTCAGTTACATTGGTGCAAACTGAGTTTGTTTAGAATAGTGCAGTTATATCATATAAGATATATAGCCACCAATTGAATCAATGTGGTTGTTGACTGATCTTCTATTGCTTTTGAACTCTGAGACTATATATGTTGTGAACAATCCACCATTGTGTGCAAATCAATCCTATGACATGACCACCAAGTGGGGGGTGCAGCAAGTCTCAATACAATACTAAATGAGTAGTAAAGATGATTCCAATGCTAATCAAGGAAGAATTAATAGTATTCTAGATAGCATTTAAATGCCCAAATGGACAAAGTATTAAAAGCAACCAATTGTATAATCAAATGAAGCTTCAGGGGGAACCCTATGAATAGAGTTTTTATTAACATCATGATTACTATCAAATCAATTATAAACTGTTCACCATATTTAGATTTTCAATTTTTTACCTAGCACCCAGAAAAGTATTGAAATACAACTGTATTATCAGCTTCAATATGGCAAACTCAATTGTCAAAAAATTCTTTGATTGATAGCTCGGTTGTTATTATATTTATGTTGAGCAACAGATTATGCAACAATGGGTAGATAAGTTTTAGCAATTTACTATAGACACATAACATGTATTATCCATTGAACTTGGATGCAGAATCCAATACAATGAATGAAATTGCTGAACTACCCTACACTGACAGTTAGTTACACTTGCTAAGACTGGCTTTTCTTAACTTGAGGTTTAAAAAGCAATATTGTGTATCATACAATCTAGGACTATAATGATTGGTGAAAACCAAATAAGTTAGTATATTATATGTTATAAATATTAACCTACAGCTTTATTCATACAGAGATTAGGTCTTCCTTATTGTTTATCAACTAAGATTGTAAGCAATCAAAATGATTTCAGACAAAAGTGCTTGAAGCAATTGTGATCATAAGCCAACCACTGAATTGATTGTATAATATTTCTACATTCATTCCACTAATGAAACTCAGATAGAATCCAGACAGGTCTACATTATATATATTGTGGATATAAGACATCAACGAAAACCAGGACATTAAATTTGTAGACAACCTAAGTTAATTACTGCATTACTATTCAATAACTTTCTTGCAAGTCTCTCTCTTACACTCAAACACTCTTGTCAATTGATCAACCACTTTAGCTATCTTATACTTTGGATGTGTTGGCCGATATATACAGTTCTGGCATTATCGAGTGCAGTGATATATTAGATACTTGAGTGAAAGCTCAGCAGTGTATAGGGTAGTATACATGGTGGTATACTGCAAAGCAAACTTGGTGGTGACCAAGAACCAGTATTAAAAGCTTCTTTGGAAGCATTCAGTCAAGTACACTTGAAGCGTATAATGAAGTGCAATCAGTAGTGGATGTGACAATGAACTTGGTAGTGTCATGGCTGCTGGCTGGAGTGAGTGTATTCAAACAAGCTGGAATGTGGCATAAAGTGCATAAGAAGTGTACTTTAGAGCAAGTGTGCAAGCATGCAATTAATTTTATATTGCTACTGGTTTTAAGTTTCTTATATGCAGAGTAGGATACAGAATAAAGCACACACAGCAAACTGTATATCGTTCTGATCGTGTCAATCAACAAGTTGAAATGGTTTTATAGTCCCACCCATGAATGATGTCATTAATTATTGTTGCAGAAAATACTTCATGTAGAGTAATGTGTTCCTCATTGTTACGTTTTCAACTAAACTACAGAATGAAATCTGTATTACATTCATACCTTCACACATTGGTAATCTGAGTAGTCAATATATTAATAAATAGTAAGAATGTATTTGAAGTACCAGAAGGTATTAAATAATTGAAATATTGTGTATCTTGAACTTCTGGCTTCTAGACATATATCAAAATATAGCTGTGTGATCAAATATCATATAATACAGTTATTACATACGACTCTGTATTAATAATATTTTGATGTTTCTTTTTGCACCTATAGAAACCGATGTTTGAAATAAAATATTCTTGGATGTTTTAATATGATTACTTGATATATTCAGATACATAGTATTTCCATTGTTATAAGAGTCTGAATTGTTTAGTTGTTTACTTCTGCATTCTAATTCCTCTTGATTAATATTGTTTATTTTAAGCTTTCAGACATACTTTTACAAGAGTAGGTAAGCAGAGTACACACAGGGAAATAATTCGGTATAGGGAGACTATCACTCAACAAATATCGATATGCTGGTAGATTCAGTAAATTAACAGCTTTTTTAATGATATTTTGCAATCTTTAATTCTCAGTTATTGGTAATTCTCCAGCTTTCTTTATTGTTGTATTCTCTTCAAAATCACATTTATTTGATGCATATACAATTCTGTATACAAATTTGGTCAGAAATTCAAATCTACATATTTATTGTGCATTTACAAACTTCATGCTAATGAAATATAACTCATTCTTGGTAGGGGGATACTTAGGTACTAAATATAGGTACTAGTATAGCCCTAGATCCTATTTCGGTCCCGTTATATTCGAAGGTAACGGGTTGATCCTTCTTTTCCCTTGCCAAGTCTTTTTGGGATTCCTTTGAGGTCTCGGGTTGACCCGTCCTTTCTTAGTCCTTTTCAAAGGATCCTTAACGTGGTTATCCAGAGATACCCCAGGTAACTTTTTATCAGATTCGATGCTAACGTCTCGAGCAATATCTCTTGGGGTTGTAGATATTTCTCTAACAATAGCTGATTGCCTGGAAGCTAGATTATCGAGGTGTCGTCGTCACCCTTCGTCTAATCCAATAACCAAGGCTATCCACCAGGTACAATTTGCCACGAAAGAAGTACTGATATTCCCTGGCGTATGCGATGATTTTCTCGAGAGCGTATACGATAACGTCGTTGTCGTTCTCAAAGGTTATAGTCATTCGTAGGAATTATTGTATCAAAGGGGCGGGGCTGCCGCTTCAAAAAGCTAATAGATTTTATAAAATAATAGGTATCATAAAAACTCAATAATAAATAAAGGTCTTCTTTCGCTGGTAGGTTTCTGACTGTTCGCTGCTAGAGCTTGTTCTTTCAAATTGCCTGGACAATCGTGATCTCTTTATAGTCATGTTCGAGGGACAGTATCCTTATCGCCCATACTTCCATGCTATGATTCCGCTCATAGCATAATGGCAGTGTTTTGGTTGCGTCTTACATTCTACTGAATGCGCCCCGTAATTGACTGCCACGCTTCCCTCAGGTTATCGTGTTAATATAAATGTGGTTTTAAAGCATTACGCTCCTGATTAAAATCAGGCCATTCATCATATTAAATTATGTCAAATGACGTATCAGATCAGAACTTCAACTTGGATATCTCGCTACTCGTTTTGTTCAGTAGCTAGAACATCTGACGACCTTAGTCTTATCAGTGCTTATCGCAATATAATATTAATAGCTCTTCACTATTAATTGCCTCACCATTAATTTGGCTATTCGGCATTGCGTCAGAGATTTAATCGGCGACCAACCGATACTCCGCTAGCGTAGATTATGACACGTTCTTGACGTTGCAATGCATGCGGTCTTCACTCAATAAGCTGGTTTGCTTCTGGCCTCTTATCTTCAGCCAATGTCATTAATCCCTCAGACACTGCATGCTTAGGTTTCGACCTTCCGTAGACCGGGGAGTGCCGCAAGTGCTCTCACCGCTTTGTGTGTGAGCTTGCAGATCCCTCGTATTCACATATTGCATTATCGTCTGCTGCACACCTAATTCTGCATAATTGCAACTTAAGTATGTGTTGTCCCGCTAGCTAGTTTCAGTAATTGTGGCCAAGAGTCATGTGCATCTAAGAAGGTTTCTCACTTCCAGAGCAGGCAACATAACTTCATCATCATATTTGAATCCGACAGTAGGAACGTATCCTCACTGCTTGATCCACAAGTGACTCAAGTGTAATCCCGCTAAAGACCACTTGACTGACAAACATAACATCGTATTCGAAAGTAGGTGTTTTGCATCCTATGGATTACCCTATGACATGTACTTTCTCCGAACTGTTATGTATCATTATCACTGTTAAGGGAGAACCCCTAACAATTCTGATGATTCATTTATGGTTTAAAGTTATGTAATGGTACTTTGACTTCTGGTTGTCATTGTTCAAAAGATTTAATAGTTGTGATATGCTTTCTATTATAATACAGATGCTTACATTCATCCAAGAAGTGAACCATCTATTATAATAGCTGGTATTACTCTGCCTTAATGTTATACTGCAAAGAAACTATAATCAAATCATAGTCAGATAAATCATACTTTATTATACATAGCCAATTTTTGACCAAATAATTGAACACTATATCAGATTTAGTTGTGTAGACAAAGAATTCATATATGTACCATTGTATTTTTCTCAACCAATATGATTCTTTATTTTTATGTGGGCATTTTCGTGGTTTCTGCTCGTTTGGCAATAGTCGTATACACTATCTATAAGGAATCAAGAACTCAAGATATTGTTTTACTCTATCCAGATTATATAATGCTTTTTGGCTTATTTATTTCTATTATAGCAGTGATTAATGATATTGACATTGTCAATATCACATACTCTATAGTTGTTTAAGATAGCAAGATACAGATAATTTAAAGCATTCTAATACCTTTTACGTCTTTCTGCATATCATTTTGCACTAACCTAAAAGAGGTATATGGTTATTGATTTCAGTGTTACGGCAAACTAATCTAGATTAAGAATTGGGTCTAAGTGAAAGATGTTATGTTGCTTATATATTAGCAGCTAGCAATAATCGAAAGCTAGTTGATAATGAACTCTACAACGATTCAGTTTAACACAATGCCAGGACATCATTCCATCTCTATTGTAGTACACAGCAGAAAATCCAGACAGAATACAAATAGTAGACCAAAGTCATATTGAGCAATACCATAAGCAATTCCCAACTGGCCATTTACTGACTCACTCCTGTAGTACATGAATGCTTATACATGCGACGTGTATTGAGATATCTGATGTGGGAATTACTAGGTAATGTTCAACGGCGTATGCTGTATAGCTGGGAATAATACTGTCCAATCTGGACATAATAGCTGTTTATAGCTCATACTCAGTTATGGCCACAATTAGCACTGTTCCGCTCTCAAGTCGGTTGTTGCAAATTTCATTCCAGGTGTGATTCTCTGATTAACCAACACCAGGGAATCCCAGAGATATTGTATATCGACTGAAACTGCCCAAATATCGACAGTGTATTACCTGTCCACTTGTTATGAAGAATCCAAATACCAGCCTGTATGAACAGTTCTTTTGCTGGGCACCTGTTGACATTTAAATGAAATTGCTTCAAAGCGATCCTGATCATACACCATTCAGCAGATTTACATTACTCAAGACACTGTCTGTTACTCTTCCAATGTTATTAACCTGATATTGACATCAATTGATCCTGCACAACTTCCAAACTGCTCTCAGTACTGGAGGCAAATATATTCTGTCAACATGGTATTCAGTTAGTTTAACATTGCATAACCTTTGAACTGAATACTCTGGCCATAGCAGCCTACTGAGTGGTTCAGCGCGAGATATTATAGAAACGAAGCTTCATTTGCTCTATTCAAATATTATCTGGAAGATATACAATATTTTGATTCCACTTTCGGATTCTTTGCAATTTTCTCTGTGATGGTATTGGCTTGAACATTTCTTGTATTGTGAGTTAACTTTTACCACCTATTGACAGTATCCAAAATTGTATCCACATCACAGCCACATGCAAACTTATAATCTATTGTAACTAATCTGTCCACATGATTAATTATGTTTAAATCCAATATTACAAATAGCCTACATAGTGGCTGCCAGCCCAAACCCACAGCAAAGAGATGACATTCTCTACAATGACTCAGCACAATACTCCTCCAGTATATTACCATGTCTGTGAAATTATTTCTGCATGGAAGTAACAGACAGAAAATGAAGTACATGACTGCAGCCAAATGATGCTCTATTCTGATCCTCTTCTACAAGACGATTCATTCACTTCTGACGCTGGAATCATCAACCATGTGACATGCCTGCACTAGGGAGTTGATTGTACTGTGGGTGCCAGCATTGGTTTCAGCATTGGTATCAGTATCAATAGCAGTATCACTGTTGCTGTGAAACTTGGAGGTTCTTCTCACCTGTGATGATGATTTCCACTTGGCAATTACAGTGGAAGAATTAATTATCATTTCGAGATTATATGCAAATGCTCACCACATGTTGCATGGCCGTTGATATGATTAGTTACATGCAGTGGTGTATCGGTATCAGGATTATAAGTAGAAACTTTTCTCCCCATTTTTCTCTTCCATCTGAGCTTGTCCTAGGAATCTCCTTCCTTAAGATTATAAATTCCCTTATGGTCCACACAGGAGAAGAAATTAGATAGTCCTTATTCAACATTTAGAGTCCAAGGGATACAATATGAAGCTCCATATATGGCTTTCTTATCTGTACAGTAGAGGAGTCTACAGACTGTATTCATTCATGTCAACAATTGCCAATTTCAGATTCTTCTGTCTGCTGCCCCAAAGTATGTACCCAGCACATCCCTCTGGCAAATTGACCACTGCATTGGCAAGTGGTTCTGTGTGTGTCTACTGACACCACCCAAGTATTCACTTTCGATTGCCCACCTAATATTTTGACAGTATCCAAATACTAGACTTCATATGATTTCCGGTTGTACTGGCCACAGATTCGGCTTTGTTTAATTAACCCCGAATATATCCTGATGGTGACTTGAATTCATACTGGACTGCTGCCACACACCATCGTGTTATTCTGAAAACATCCCGATGATGTTTTGTGCAGTTTCCACTATCTTGTATGTCCATTGAACATTACAGCAAGGCAACTTTACCGATTACATTGATTATGGCCATCGCTACCCTCGCAGCCATTATAGGTATGACAGCCATCACACTTATTGCTACCATCACAGTCATTGAATCAATTAGAGCCACTTTATCATTTGGCTGTACAATATCACGAATATAGAGTATTCTCTACATACTTCTATCGTCACCTGCCTACAATATAGCATGAACATCAGCAAAACAAAATTCCATCCAGACAGAATGGTTTCGTCTGAGTGGATATGCTCCGTCAGAGCCTTCAGAAACACTCCGGGGGTGCCTTACACGACATTCAGTGTCAAAACCGCATGTCCCGTTGCATAACTCCCCCCAATCGCACTTTGAATATTCCTTCCCACTCTGTTGGTCACCTATTTCAAATAGACACTCTGGCATTGTAGCCAACTGTGACAATATGTCACAATAAGTTCATTGGGTACACGCTTGCATCGGAAGTGGACTGTAATAGCTGATGCTAAGAAAATCTCTCCTCGTGTTCTTTCTCTCTGCAGGCAACATATAATTCTGTGTGTACTATATATACACAACATCCCATGTCGCCAGATCCACATGGCTATTGACAATCAATCTCATGTTCCGTCTGTCTCCTGTGTTACTACTAGTAGCTCTCACTGGACTTACTTCCTCAGCCGACTCTGTTTCCCACGCCAAAATCTTTCAAACTAACAGCTGCGGGTGCATTCATCACTTGTTCAAATCTTGAGATGGGATCCATGTTATCGGAGATTGCAGGTATTGTGGTGAGTGCCAGGGCTAACCACTACTCAATGAAAGCTCTGTCCTGGTTCAGAAGCTAGATTTTGAATAGACATTGCCGTTGCCACAGGAGACCACCATTCAGTGCACTATAACACCTCCCCAGGCATTGCTTTAACCACACCCAGTCGTTCCGTCGTTCCCCTCTGCGCCAACTCTTGCTTTCTATGGATCGACACATCTGAGATATGCATTCACCTTCTAAACCTTCAACTTGATGCTTCATATGATGGGATGTACAGAGCTCCATTGCGTGCAATTGTTCATGCAGCATATAAGACTTGGTAAGAAACATATGCTTCATGAACACCTGCATGCTATTGTGTATTTCCATGTGGTGCGTTGTGTCTTGCATTTTGTCGAGTGATACTTCGATGTCTTTGATTACAGCATTTGGATGCCTGCCATGACGGCAGATGTGGGGTCCCAGGAGTTCGGGCTTCCCATATGCCTGGGAACTCAGGGGGGCAGCCAGATCAGCACTGGGAAAGAGGACATTACCACCAGCAACGTAGTTTTCGTGATGTTGAGTGAGGGCTTCGGGATTGAGCTTTCTGATTTCGAAGCAGAGAATGCAACGCTGAAAGGTTATCACTTGCAGCAGGTAGTTGAGATTGTGATTGGAGGCAGTCCAACTGTTCTTGAGATTTGCTTTATCTGAGTGATGATGTCATTTGGCAGAATTCTACTGCAATCCTCTTTATCGACAAATCTGTTTGACTAAATGAGACATCAAGTCGATTTTGAGAAAGTTGACATCAGCAGAAATCTCCTTTTAAACAGCTCTTTTGGCGCTGATATAATCCCCCCAGGTGGCCATTGCGCCCTGCTTCTTGGATGGCGACCGGGTTTCTCCATTCTTTCCTAGTATACCTTTCATGGCTTCACAAGTTTCGTTCTCAGGGCATTAGCTCTGGCATTCACATTTCTGCCAGCTCACTGAAGTATCAAACCATCTTTCAACTTCTGGAAACAATGCAAGGCATCGTCCCTGTTGCTCAATGTTGAATCATTGTGTTATTCATATCGAGCATACACATAGAACTCTGACAATGTCCATGTATGCTGAATTGCACGATTCAAGATGGGATGCTTAGTGGGGCATCTGCCTCATAGAGTCTGGATTACAACTCCAAACAGGTTCCAGCTCATTGCCTTTTTCTCCTTGCCATTCCATTGAGAAACATCATCATAGGTTATATTTTGTGGTGTAAGGTTGTGGTATGCATGCATGGACAAGCAGATTGCATTGCACTTGTCAAGCAATTTGTGCCTCTTCATGAAGTGGAAAATCCACTTCTGCAGGTGGTAAAGAATGCCGATCATCATTGTATTGAGGAGGTCAGACTTCAGGAGGTCACTCATTATGCAGGGATTATGTCGAAACTGGTTGAATCCTCAGTAGACATGGCGTGATGACAGTTCGGCATCAGCAACCTTGGTGTTGGCCTTGCTCAGTGTTTGATATTGGTTGTGATCCAGCTGGAGGTATTACTCGTTTCGAAGAACATAATCTCAAAGTTTGTACTGTGGACAGTCACACCAAAAACAGACTTGCCGCTCGAAACGATGTAGGTCACTATACTCACGGCACACTGCAAGCCATCCTGCTAAAACCAGTTTACCATGGCTGAAGTTGCCATTTGCACAGAGAACATTGTAGACCTGCTATCAGCGATGGGAATGTGATTGAATATGAAATGCTGTAGTACCAACACAAGAACTTCGTTCAGCACCCCTTGGTTTGTTTGCCGCTGGGCATCCAGCCACTACTGAAGAATGTTGCGGTTCCTGATCTGACTCGACAGGAGAACAACCACTACAACGCTGTGCATTGAGGGCATTTGGCAGATTTTTGAAGATTGATGCCAATTATCATATACACAGGCAACTATTTTGTGTGACCAGCAAAATTCGAGAAATGTGTTCCGTCAGACATCAAGAACAAGGAACTAGTATATCCCTCAGTCTGAGGTTTCCATTATTGTTAATTGGCATGTTATTAACCTCGATTATCTCTCCATACCTGTGTCTCCCACCCCCAGTTTGCATTGCACATTCGGTATTGCGGCATTTTCAGGGAACATCGTAGTTAAAGCAATGCTGAGGGTCATATCTTGGATGCTCGATGTCGGTTTGCTGTCACATCAACCATATCATGCTTTTGATGATGTTCCGACTCCAGGATTTGATTGGGCATTGGTGATTGTCATTGCATCTCATCTTCTTGAGAGTGTGTAGTGTCCACTCCCTGAGAGCCTGATCATCTGGCATGCTAGCCACAAACTTCCAGACGCCAATCCCATTTTTGAAGCTTGGAAACACAGAGTGGTGTTTTCTTCCTTCAGCATGTTGTCATAGTACATTTTCATTCCGATCATCTTAATTCCACAGTGGATATATTTGTACTCTGCATGTGTGGCAAATGGGTGGTAGGGATTATTTTGGCGGTTCTTCTCAAGGCAACCCTGAGCATTACATTCTCATCACTCAGCAATGAATTCACTCAGCGAAGAGCTGGCACCAGGGTATGTTTCCATCCATGGCAGAAGAGGTGGCATTGGTTGAGATTCCGAGTCTGTGATGTTTTCAATGTGTTGCATAAAGGGAAATATGTCTAAGACTTCGACTGCATCTTTCTGAGTGTGGAATTGCCTATGCTGAGCAGGTTCAATGCATCAGGGTACACTGCGAATAGTAACATTCTCTTGGCGTGCAACTTCAATGTGTTCAAGATGGTGTAATTGAATATGATTGAGTTCCCAGCCCTCTAAAGTGAACTTCTTTTGGCATAAGCACTCAAAGCAATGGAAGGAGGTCATCTCTGGCATTGCTGACGATACGTGAGAAGTGGAATATGCACTGCAGAATGGGACCGAAGTTGGTGCTGGGCCTGAGCAGTCTGGAGTGGTTGTAAGCTCACAATACTTTCACCTAAAATAGGAGATTTATTGACCCTCCATACCATCACGGGAAGATTTCTTACCTGCCAGGAGTTACACAAATGCTGCATGTGTAATGTCCCATAATACTATGAATGAAATAAAACCAAGCCAAAACCAATGAAGAAAATAGACCCTGGATGATCCAAACATCTCGCAACACGAATAATACACAATGCCTAAGATAAATAGATTAGAAGAAGAGAAATACACAAACCCACTTCCCAACCCCAAATCCAACCAAGCCAGAAACAAAGACACCCTAAGTGAACATAACACCTCCATGCATAGTGCAGTCAGTGCTTGAGATGAATCGATCAGAGCAGAAGAAACTCAGAATACAGGAGCCTGACCATAACATGAACACAACAATATCACCTCCAACACAATGCGGGGACTGGGTCACTACTCGCCTGCTGAGCCACCCAGGTACGTCCCAGGAAAGGAACAGAGGGGAGATGGTCATCGGGGAGACAGTCGCCGCCTGCGGATATGCCAAGCTGCTACTGATCCACATTGATATCTGAGTTGTTTGCAGCTGCCTCCGCTTCTCACAGAGTTGGTATGGCCGGGTAAAATTGTTACAGAGTCACACTCCCCACAAACTCCAGCTGACGGAGAAGATTAGTCTCCAGAGTTCAAGGTTGTGGGCATGGCTCGAAGGTTTGTGGTTGTGGGGCAGATATTGGAGGTTGAGGCTGTGAGGTATGCTTACACGGCTCCTTGCCTTGCTCTGGTACCACAATTAGCTGATTGTCTGAGATGGTATCTATATCATCCACTAATACATTTGCCATCTCTCCCAGGCCAATCATCCGAGGTTCTTTGCCATCATTCTCACTCTCATCATCCTCCTCATCCTCATCCTGTTTGTCATCATCCAATTGCTCTTCATTTTCCTCCTGTTTGTCTTCCTCCTGTCTATCATCACAGGCCTATTCCATATCCACATCTCCGTCTCAATAAATACCATATGGTGTGTCCACATCATCCTCCTTGCGCATATTCCAATCAGAATCATGTTGTGCGTCTCATGTGCCATCTGACTTCTCGGTAGAGTCAGTGTCATCATCCAAGATATTTGACACAGCAGGCGATGTTTCCGGCTCTTAATATACCCACTATAGTTTGCCTTCTGTGTCCCATTCCGCCTAATACATTTCTTTTTCCACCTGCAAGGCAGTGGCATGAGAGATATCATGTCTGACAGGTCTCTTAGGCTGCCCACACGCTTTGCTCTCTGTATCCTTTCCACCGCTCTGCTAACTTTCTCCCCCTAGAGTGGGTCCAATGACAGCTTTTCCTTTCGTGTTCCCCATCCCCTTTACTTTCCCTTCCTCCGTTGCCTTCCCCTTCCACTTCCCATTCCCATCCTCAGTCGCCTGCCCTTTCCGCTCCCAAAGATTCGTTCTGTTCCTCATGAGTTCTATCAAATATTTCCCCATTTATCAGCAGAAGGCTACCCAGCACTCCCGACATGGTGAACACCTGCTCTGGCAGTGTGGCTACATCAGCTGGCATTGTGCAAAATGGCGAGTCATGACTAGATGAAGAAGAAGAATTTCATCCAAAAGGTCACATGCTCTCTCATCCTTGATGCCGCAAACATTTTATATCACAGTGAGTCCACAGATGTACTCCAGGATGAATACCATTATACAGTTCCAATCATATGACTGGCGTCAATGTATAACTGATGTCGGTATCTTTACTTCAGCAGTTTCCTTCCCCTTTTTGTCACAGCTACCCTGTGGTACCTTTGCTGTGAGTGGAAACCGAATCTACATCTGATGCATTTGCATTCTGATACAGTTGCATGTAGTGGAAGCCAGTCCACAGGTAATAGACAAAATTGTGTAGGTTATCGGGTGTGTGTTTGAACAAGAGGTGTTGGAGTGTGCAAGTCACAAGATGTCAAACTAGTTCACTATGCTGGTGCTGTGATTAATACAGGAGGAAAAGAGAATGAAGGGGAACGCATGAAGATGGAATATATATACTTGAGTTCCTACAATATCTTGATCCAACTTCTGAGATATGATACTTTTGATTCATATCGTGCATTTTATTGGATAAGACGCACAAAACAGTCTGGCTATCATCTTCGAAAATCGCAATACACCTCGTATACGAGAACTCTCGGGATGAGATTTCGTACTCACAGTTAGGCCAATTTGCAATGCCATGCATTGCTTTTGCATCATACACCACTTTTACCGCTCATACCATGTGCATTATCAGCAAAATGTATTTTAGTCACTGAGAGCCTCCAGGAGTATCTCAAAGGACATGGAGTGTAAACTTACATATGTTAAGTTCAGGAGAGTAGCGGACCCTACAATGGTATTCCGGCCGGCTTTCAGAGTAACTGAGATGTCTGCTGACTAATACAGGTGTACCATGGGAGTGATTGTGATAAGTGTGGGAACACCTTGGAGGGCCAGAAACAACTTTGGGTGCACCTGGCAGCAGTTGGGAGTGCCAGAGACAAGACTGGGTGCGCCAGTGACAAGTCTATGAACACCTCGAACGACAGTTGAGCAGGCTGGGAAAAACAACATCTTCTTTAGGAATGCTGCTAGTGCGTCTGGAAATCATAGCTACTACCAATCATTCAATGATTGTTAAATATCATGTATTCAGTGTGTATTCCCATCGATGTATCTATCAATCAATGTATCTATGTATCTGTGTAGCTACCCATCTACACACGGTATATCTGGACAGGCTGCAGGCAGTGCTTGAGAGCAATTCGAGGTGCACCTGAAAATGACAATTGAGTAACCTCACACATACGCTTTAAGGGCATGATCAAGAGAGATTAGAGATGCACTGGGAGGCAGTAGTCGAGCATATTTGGAGATTCACTATGAGGCCCTGAGCAACTGAACGTGAAGACGAACTCCTAGATCTTCATTCGTCAAGTTCGGCGATACACTTCGAGGCTATGGTAGTGCGAAAATGGCGGCCATAATTGAGCGAGATTAGCCATACACTTGGAGACTGTGATCATGCGACTTTAGAGATGCACTGGGAGGTCGTGATGTTGCAACCTTCAAGGCTGTTTATTATTGAAACCTTTGTTCGGTTGCTTTTTCTTCGTGGAAGAAAAATGATCGAACAAGATTAGAGATGCACTTGCTGACGGTCATCGTGCACACGTGGAGGCCGTAATTTTGCGACATTGGAGATATGCACTCGGAGGCCATACCAGTGCAAACTTAGAGGCCGTAGTTGAGCAAGTTTCGAGATGCACTTTGAGGCCGTGATTCGGCGAGTTTGGATATGCACTGCGAGGCCTTGAGTGCGCGAGCTTGGATGAGTAACTGGAGGTGGTTGACAGACAGTGCACCAGGTGCTGAGACTCTATTCATCAGTTTGTTAACTTGCAACCATGGGAATGTAACTTTACCTTTGAGCTCTCATGAAGAGCTGGCTAATGGCAGTCAAACATATAGGGAGGTACACCAGAATCGGATGCTACTTCCAGGGGTCAATTTCGAATCCTGAGAATGAACGGAAGAGGAACACTCTTGGGTGTATGCTGTACTCGGTGTATGCTGTAGTTCGTGTATGCTGTACTCGGTGTGTGCTGTATTCGTGGTATGCTATGCTTGGTGAATGCTGTCCTCGACATATTCCATACTTGGTGTCAACTCATGATTATAGTACGGAGAGATAGAGAGGGATAAGGTAACTTTGTGTTCTGCGATAATGGCTGGGTGGTGGATGAAAAAGGGAGAGATGGGGGATGAAGATGAGAATGATGTAGAGGATACGAGTGCATATGAGAAGTCAGGGGTATGACTTGCCTCATTGAGTTTGGAAGACTACTGATCGGTGATATTCCACGTCGGATCAGAACTTGTACCTGCCATATCGGGAATTGTCAATTGACTTGCACATGAAATTCTCTTATGTCCCAGTTGCTCATGATGATTTCCCCCATTTCCTTACATCTCCCACTTTCTCATCCTCAATACTACTATCACCTAACAACACGCAGTTAAGTCATCCCTCTTGATCTCTGCATGCATTGATCAAGTGCTAACACCGAGTACAGCATACACCGAGTACACGCATACACTAAGTACTCTATACACTGCGTACTGCATCATCCAAACATCAACTGTCTTCCACTCCCAGCCAGTCTCTCATCTTTCGGCAGACCATGTTGTACTCAATTTTCTACATTCCCACAATTACGAGTTAATCAATGGATATAGTCTCAGCTCACAACCTGCCTCCCTCCCGAACTACTGCTTGCAGATTGACCGCCTCCAAGTACTCCTCCAATCTGGCGCGATCATGGCCTCCAAGTGCATCTCCAAACTTGCTCGATCGCAGCTTCCAAGTTTGCACTATCATGGGCTGCAAGCGCATATCCACACACTCACTCGATTATGGCCTCCAAGTGCATCTCCAAACTCGCTCAATTACGGCCTCTATGTTCGCACGATTGTGGCCTCGAAATGTATCTCCAAACTAGCTTGATTATGGTCTCCAGGTTAGCCCATTCATGGCCTCAAAGCACATATGTGCACACTCGCTTGATTACGGCCTCCAAGTGCATCTCCAAACTGGCTCAATTATGGCCTCCAAGTTTGCACTCCGAAGGCCTCCAAGTGCATATCTTCAAACTCGGACCATTACAGCCTCCAAGTTCGCATGATCACAGCCTCCAACTGCATCTCCAAACTGGCTCAATCATAGCCTCCAAGTGTATGTCCAAACTCACTTAATTACGGCCTCCAAGTTTGCACAATCACCGCCTTGGAGTCCATCACTAAGTTCACTTGATCAAGGTGTGGTAAAACGGTGGAGCATCAAGGCAGACAGCCTACAATCGACCCTACTCCACATGTCGGATAGCATCCAAAGAGAATTCTTGGGAAAGAGCCGTTCTGGCTTGTGGAGTGTGGGAAGACAGTGTGTGGTTATGCGGCGATACCCGGCCATGATGGACCGCAGAAAATGCGTGGATCTATGAACACTTGGCATGAGTACATGAGGAACCACCCAAATTGCATGCAACTATGAAACCTTGGCAAAGGTGACTGAGACAAAGCAATTGGAAAGACAGAGTGGGCATTTCATATAATACGATGATGTCTATCTGCCCCAGGGTGTCCCACATATATACTCTCTGCCGCTGAGTCCATTTCAGTTATCCCTGAATCTCTTTATGTCCATGTATAGAGACACTTGGATAATACATGCCAGATTATGATGTAGTGAATGATGTGACTGTAACAAAGATCAATATGATAAACGAATTGCCTGGTGGTTGTGGAACCCTAAGAGCCACTGCTGCTGTTGTTGCTTATTTATACTGTGTTCACTCGTACTAGAGTTTGCAAAGAACTAAACAGCCCCTCCACCGCCGGATGAGCCAGCTACCTGGCGGAGCTCCCCATCCACTACCCTCCATCCCTGCTACCCTTCATCCCCACTTCCCTTCAACCCCGCAACCCTTCATCCCCACTGACAAATGAATGTTCAAAGATAGATAGAATAGAATAGAAATGGAGGAAGAAAAGAACAGATATAAACTCCGCCACCACCGCCCCCCTGAACAACTGCTGTGAGAATATGGCACTAACTCTCCAGCAGAGCTTCGGCAGTGGACTCAGCTGTTTACGAAGTCTCCAGCAAACCTGTGCTGAGGTCTAAGATGGTGTTGAAGTCTCCTGCAGACCTGCACAAAGGTCTCAGCAGCTCCAACATTTGAATATTCTAATAGTCAATCTCGTAGCATCCTGAATGCAACTCAATATCTGCAGGTCGTTTCAGGAGCACCTGGCAATAATCTTGCAGAGTCTGAGAGCACATTGCAAAGCTCCAGGGAGGCCTGGGAGCATCTGAAAGTACTCAGAAGCACTGGTGAGGGCTACCGGAGTGACTGGGAGCTTGGCGTGTTGCATGTGGACCGATATACATTTTGCTGATGATCTCCGAGCAAACTGAGTAGTTGTCAGGTTGTTCCAACTGTACATCCCTCCAATACGGCTACCATCATGCCAAGCAGTGGAAACAGCACACACAACTGATGACCTAGGATAGAGGATACATCATTGTCCATTTGGCAATGCTTCTAGCTATACCAAAAGGGGATTTCCACCATGAAGCTGATGATATACACAATCAATGGTTCAAAGTATTGTGCTAAGCACGAGTGCAATACTATGGTAATTGCACCAAACAGGCATATACACACTTCAAGTGGTGCAATTAGACCCTCAGACATTGCTGTAACAGTCAATATCAATAATGAGTGTTATCTGAGTGTAATCTGATCGCAGTTAACACCATACTTGAATGCGTGTAAAGGGATCCTGTCCCCAAGTATCGTTACAGGCAATTGTGATTTAGAGTCCAGCACATTCTATATTGCACTTCCCTTTATTTTTCAAATCCCTCCCTGGTCGCTCAAATTGAAGTCTACATTGCCTGCCATTGCAAATGCATGTAGATGAAATTATTCCTACAATTTTAACATTGAATATCTAAATGGGACAATACCTTCCCAATGCCCTCACCCTGACATGACTCTGGTAGTATGAAATGTTCAAACTCTGACTAATCATCAGCAACAATAAAAGCATATGCTTTCAGGAAACTCTCAGCTTTACCCTTCTAAAAGATCCATTTCCGCACTGGCTGGCAAGAGGGATTCCTCTCAAGATGGGAGTTCTGCAGCCTCTACAATCCGAGGTCAGAACTCCACTCCCTTATCTTCGCTGAACAATTCTCATGTTGCAGTTATCACTCAACCCATCACTTCCACCCCATCTGCTACTCAGGGACAGTCATTATATACTGCAACCACTACACCATGTACAAGCAGTTGTAGCACACAAGCACCAGGAGGAACCTCACAGATAGACTCAATCATTGCATTGTATCCTGCCCTACATCTGGCATTGCTATCACTATCACTTCTCTCTGCAGTCTTGATTTGCTGACTACCTCCATTCCTAATGAAGAAGTCTACCCGATCATTACGAATCTTCTCCGAACATGAGCTACAGATAGGAATTCGCGTCTGCGGCATTGGCCATTGCCACCTCAGGCAGTGTCTACACCTCGATCAGTGGTCTCAAGTAGTCGCAGTATGCATGGATCAAGTGCCACAGATGGGACATGTCTTGTATTTGCAATGGGCAGACTCCTGGAGCTCTACCTGTAAAACAGACAGCCGTTTCTGAGTGTAAGCAACTTAGAGATGGTAAGTTATGTAACGCAATGTGTTGCAAATGCATTAGCTGAAGCCCCACACTGGCAGATATTAGAGAAGTGCTGGACCACTGCTATGCAGCAAAATATCATTTGGTCCATAGCATTTAAGCAGGTACAATGGAGATTTTGAAAGAGGTATGCTGAACAAATGGCCCACATTGGAATTTTGAAACTCAAACTAGGACCAGGTTTCAGCACAAGTCGATAAGGTTGTATCCAATTCAATTCAATCAGCAAGCTACAACATCGAAGAGATTGATGATCTCCACCACTTGGAATCGGATGCAGGCCATTTCGAAATGATTGATTTCCGTCTGGCAGATATTACGTGGATTTTGCCTTTCGTGGAGTGTGAGAATGATGGTGTATGCAATCCAAATGTAATGCAGAGGGAATCGAAAGCTGCTAACAAATTGGTAGTGTCCACTTGACCTTCTCGCAGGTGAGCTCACGGGGTTTATGTATGTCAAATTCTGTCATCGGGCAAATACCCGCAGTAAGTATGCTGATGGATTGTATATTTCCATGATTGATGACAAGAAACATCATATATCCTCGCCACTGGTCATGTTTACCTGCACCGGGTTGCACTGTGTTTTCTTCATGTGGCAAAATGACAAAGGTGTTTCCCGGCAAGCTTCCAAGTCAAAGCTGAAAGTGGACAGATCTGATTGCTCCCAACATGCAGACTCCAAGAATGACAGTGGTAAGAACACATCCTGCTGTGCTGCATCGAGTCACAAGTTGTTTACCTCATCTGGAATTGCAGATGTGTATACATTCTTGATGACTACGTGGAACACAATGCCGGAGTGCTGTCAACAGAGGGTGTATACAACCTGCTTTGCTACAGTTGAGTGTCAGTTCCGACAGGTAGAGAACCCAACACCTGCCAAGGTCATCACCCTGGATGCAGCGCACATTGAAAGTACAATTCTTCTTGACTATTTGACCTCCCAAGTGGCACTTGAGGAGCCTGAGACTGAAAGCACTGACCCATGCATTCCAATGCACAATAATTGCACAGTTGACAAACTGCATTTCGGGTGTGCCATGGGGCTGAGGGAATTATCAAGATGACAGTGGCAAAAGCAACATGCGGGATGCCATCCCCGCTGCCAGCCAGCAATGACAAGCCACAACTGAACTCCAGAGGTTCGACGTGGGAAACAGTGATGTTTCCAGGTATGAGGGCAATGGTGGTGACACTGCGGATGCAGATAAGGAGAAAAAGCATTCCAAGGAAATGATGGATGAACAGAGAATTCCATGGACACAGATGATGGCTACAGTGCGGATGTGGATGCGGAGGAACAAGCATCACAAGCCGATGACAGATCAAGGCAGAATTTGGAGGACTGAGGGCGTAGTACAAGAGAGTGCAAAGATTGAACAATATATTTCAGATGGGTGAAATACGACAATAGCAAACCTACTGCAACGGCAAGCGACGAATCTGAAGTGAAGACTATATTGTAATAAGTGACAACATCTCAAAGCTAAGCATGCATATAGGGATCTTGCAGCATGGATAATATATCATTAGTGGAGAGGTAATGTGTGGCACTCTGCTGGGAAAGGCATACACGTTGCCAGGCATGGTTCAAACAGGGACAGCATAACTGGAGCCTCTGGGACAAGTGTGACACACATGCCATTGTAATGGTGCCTAGACATCACCACATTCTGGACGCAATGTAATGGAGGTAGGTACTCAATACAACCCATCACCTGGGAGCTGGGTAGTGTGCAATTCTCTCTGAGAGGGTAAGAGATTCTGTCAGCGCCACCTGTGTGTTCTTGAAGGAAACTTGAGTTGCTGCTGATGAAAGTTCCTATCAGAAATGTGTTCACAATGTAACCACTACATTGCATCTAGCTTGCATTTTGGTTCACAGTTAAACTGTTATATCCAATTGATAATGTTGGAAATCTTATCTATACCATATTTACAGCTGGTCTCAAAATCTGTTGTAATACGCAGCTGACATAATCAATTGAGTTAAACTCTAAGATAAGTCATTGCTTATACCCTAGCTTCATACCCTAACCCAAAGTTACATGATGACATCCAATATTCAGGTGGTATATATGTTCTTTCCCAGAGTCACTACATTTAAAATATTGTTTTGATAAATTAAAATTTATTATCACATTCATTCCACATTTTATTATCATATTCTAGTACATTTGTCAACACATTTCTGGTGGTAAACTTGATTCCTTTTTAGTCAAAATGTCTATACCAAGAGTGAAATGGTATTAAATATGGATCTGCAATTATAGTATTGCATATATTGTACATACTCTAAATGTGAACCTAGATTTATATTTTGGATTTTGGTGAAATGTTTAACTTTTGAAATGCTAAAAGTAATAGATACAAGATCAATATAGTTTGTGGCTTATTTGGTAAAATGCAAGTCAAGTATATATCCAGTATTAAACATTTCCCATCTGCAGCTAAATTTGGATGTACAACTGATAATACCCAGAGTGAACATACTTAAAACATTTACATCTTGGGTATATCGTACTTCAGTTGCACATTCGAAATGTGTGTTACTTCCCAGTATATTATATACAACAGTCCAATACCGGTTGACTCTGATAGATGTGATTATGCTAGACAATTGACCCTCAGTTAATGTAGTAATAGATCTCTTTGTTTCAGCTTCCTAAATGAAATTAATATCAATCCAAGGATCAATATTTACATTAGATTATCATTTTCAACAGCAGGAGTATTGACAAAAATCAATACGTGAAATGTTCGAAAAATTTACAATTTAATAATGGAAAATATCAATGTGCAACATATGATTAATCTATTCAATTGCAATTGCTGAATCAGACATCAGCAAAAAAATATTCCATCTGGCCGGAATGACTCAGTCAAAGTGGACGCAGTCTGCCAGAGCTGTCAGAGACATCCATGTGACGGTTTACTCTGCACCCGGCATTAATACCACGCGTTCCGTTGCATATCGCCCTCCCATCACAGTTTTACCGTTTCTGCTCGCTCTGTCGGGCTCCCATTTTAAACACACACTCTGGCGTTGTGGCCAACTCTGACCATATATCAGAATGGGTTCATTGGGTACGCATTGCATCCGAATTGCATTGCGATGGGTATCGCTGCTAAAACCCCTCTTCGCGTTCCTTCTACCTGCCCACAAAATGCAATTCTCTCTTTAGTAGTCATGCACATCATTCCAAGTCGCCAGATCTATATTCCTATTGACAATCCAACGCTCATTCCGTTCATCCCCTGTCTTACAACTAGAAGCCATCCCCTAAATTATATGCTCGCAGCCGATGATGATTGCCTCGCTGAAAACTTGCAAAGCAACCGCTGCTGGTGCTTTCCTCACTTGTACAAATCTCAAGACGGGATCCAAGTTACCCGAGTTTTCAGACATTGTGGTGAGCACCAGGGCTGACCAGTACTCAACAAAAGCTCCATCCTCGTATAGGAGCTTCACTTTGAACAGTTGTTGCAGTTCCCCGTGAGATGACCATTCAGCGCACCATAACACCTCCCTGGGCATTGCTTAACCCACACCCAGTCATTCCGTTGGTCCCCTCCACGCTAGCTCTGGCATCCTGTGCCTTGACACATCTGAGATATTTGTTCACCTTCTAAACCCTCAACATCAACCTTCATACCATGGTAAATACAGAGAACCAATGCATGGAGTTGTTCATCCGATATATATGTCATCTTACGACTTTTATGCTTGATAAACTCCCATGTGCCGTTGTACATTTTCATGTGGTACGTGGTATCTCGCGTATTTTCAAGGAAAGCTCTGGAGTCTTTGATCATCGTGTCAGGATGCTTTCCATCACGGCGGTTTTGGGGTCCCATGAATTCGAACTTCACATATGACTGGGAGCTCAGGGGGGCAGCCAGGTCGGCACTGGAAGGGAAGACTTTGCAGGCAATAGCACAGTTCTGTCGAGGCTAAGCAAGGGCTGGGAGATCGAGCTCTCTGATTTCGATGGAGAGAATGCATTGCTGAAAGGTGATTACTTGCAGTAGGTAGTTGACATTGTGATTGGAGGCGTTCCAACCTTCATTGAGGTTCATTTGATGTGCGTGTTTATGTCACTGCGCAGGATGCTGTTGCAACGCTCCGTATCAACGAATCTGTTCAACCCAGTCCCACATCAACTGGATCTTCAGAATGTTGAAGTCGTCATCCAAATCCTTGGAAACATCTATCTCGCGGCTGATTTAATCCTGCCAGGCATTCATTTTGCACTGCTTCTTGCATGGCGTTCAAGTTTCAACATTTGTTTTCTTGTCTTCTTTTTGCTTGTTCACAAGTTCCGTTCTCAGGGCGTTGGCTTTGGCCTTCGCTTTTTACCAGCTCGCCCAAGTAAGAATACATCTTTGAACGTGTAAAAATGTCACAACGCGTCTTCAATGTTGCTCAATGTTGCATCATCGTAAGGTTTATAGCGAGAATACATATAGAATTCTAACTATGCCCGTCTGGACTCAATTGCGTGATTGAAGATGGAATGCTGAGCGGGGCTTCATCCTTGTAGAGACTGCGTTGCAACTCCAAGCAGGTTCCAGCTCATTTCCTTCATCTCCTTCCCATTCCATTGGGATACTTCCTCTATGACTTAGTTTTTGGTGGGAGGTCATGGTTACTGGGCAAGGATAACCACATTCCATTGTACTCATCGAGCCGGTCGTGCGTCTTCATGAAGTTGAAAGTCAACATCTGGAGGTGGTCAAGCATGGCAATCTACATGGTATGGAAGAGGTCGGGCTTCGGGAAATCGCTCACGATACACAGAATATGTCAAAACATGTTCAATCCTCACTGAACATGGCGCGATGAGAGTTTCGTATTGGCTGCCTGGGTGTTGGCATCACTGAGCGTTCGATAAAGGTTGTGATCCCACCAGGGGTGTTGCTTGTCAAGAGGGAAATAATCTCCAAGTTTGTTCTATGGACACTCGCACCAAAAACAGACATGCCGCTGCAGATGATGTTGGTCGCTATACTCAGTGTAATCTGCAAGCCCTGCTACAAGAACCGGTTTCCAATGCCTGAAGTTGCCATCTCCACAGAGAATATTGTAATACCCACTCTTGGCGCTAGAATTATGATTCAAGGTGACAGGCTAGAGTACCAGCAGAAGTACCTGGCTCAATACCTCTCGGTTTGTTTGCGGTTGATCATCCAGCTACTGCTGAGGAATATTGCGGTTCTTGATTGGAATCACCAGGATAGTGACCATTACGATGCTGTGCGTTGAGGGCATCTGGCTGATCTTTGAAGATAGATTGCCAATTGTCATATCTGCAGGCTACTCTTGCTTTTTGGCAGCAAAATTCGGGAGATGTGTTCTGTCAGACATGAAGATCAAGGGAACCAGTGTATCCCCCACTCTCAGCGTTAACTTAATGTCGGTTAGCACCTTACTATTGTTGGGTATCTCTCCTTACCTGTGTCTCACACCACCAGTCCCCAGTGTGGATTTCAGTAGAGAGGCATTTTGGTGTGTTTTGCTGTTAAACCCGCACTAAGGGGAGTAAATGAGATGCTCGGTGTAGGCTGGCTGCCGCATCAACCATCTCATGCTGTGGATGAAGTCTCGACTCCAGTATTTGATTGGGTATTGGTTATTGTCATTCCCTTTCATATCCTCGACAGTGTCTAGTTCTCACTTCCTAGAGCATGATTGTCTGGCATGCTAGCCATGGGCTTCTGGATGCCATCCCCATTTTCGAAGCTTGGGAAACACAGAGATGTGTTTTCTTCCTTCAGCATGTTGTCATAGTAAATCTTCATGCCCTTTTCCTTGATCCCACACTGCATATATTTGTTCTCTTTATGGGTCGCAAACAGGTATTAGGGATTGTTTTATAGGTTCGTCTAAAGGCAACCCTGAGTATTGGGTTCCCATGGCTCAGGAATGGAATCGCTCAGTGCAGCACCGGTGCCGGGGTATGTTTCCATACGCGGCCGAGGAGGTGGCAGTGATTGAGACTCCGAGTCTATAATGTTTTCAAGGTGTTTGTGGTAGGGAAATGGGTCCAAGTCTTCAACTGAATCATTGTTAGCATTGAATTCATGACGCTAAGCGGGTTCAATGCATCGGGGCACGCTGCGAACAGTCAGCTCCTTTTTGCGTTCAACTTGAAGGTGTTCAGGTTGGTGTAATTTGATATGACTAAGTTACCAGCTTTCTTTGGTGAACATCTTTCGGCATGAAAATTTAGGGCAACGGAAAGGGGTCTTCTCTGGTATGGTTGACAACATGTGAGGAGTGGAGTATTCACTCTAGAACAGGACAAGAGTTGATTCTGGGCCTGAGCAGTCTGGTATGGGTATAAGCTCACGATACTTTCAGCTAACTTGAGAGATTTATTGAGCCTCAACACCATCACAGGGAGGTTCCTTACACACCAGGAGTTGCAAAAACACTGTATGCATGATATCCAGTAATACTATGAGTATAATTTAAAATAATCCCTGAGCAATCAAAAACTCTCATGATACATCGAATGGTCAATGCCTAAGATAACTTGATTGGAATACAGGAATCGAACCAGCCCACAACCCCGAACCCTAACAAGCTGGAATACAATAAACATAAGCCAACAAATCACCTCCATGAGTGTCTTAATCAGTGCCTGACATGATTAAATTACAGCAAAGGAAACTCACAAAACAAGAACCCGACCGCAACCAAAACGCACACCTCCTCTGCAACACGAGAGCTGGTTCACTTCTCACCTACCACACCATCAGGGCGAGCCTCGGGGAGAGGGATATCAGGGAGAGGGATGTCGGGGAGTGGGACATTGGGGAGAGGGACATCAGTGAGAGGGACATTGTGGAGAGGGACATCGGGGAACAGGACATCCCGGACAGAGACATGGAGGGGAGCGAGATTGGGAAGAAGGACATCGGGGAGACTGTTGCAACCTGCCGATTTGCCGAGTAGCTGTTGATTCACATTGACATCTGAGGTTTTTCTGGCAGCCTCAGCTTCTCACAGAGTTAATGCCGCAGGGCAAGGGTTTTGCAGCGTCAGAACCCCGAAAAACTCCAGCCCACTGATGGGATGAGTTTCCAGAGTTTGGAGTCATGCGCTAGGCTCCGGGGTTTGTGGCCGTGGAGCAGGCGCTGGAGGTTGTGGTCGTGGGGTATGTTCGCGCATTTGCTGGCCTTGCTCTGTTCACACAGTTCACTCATCATCTACCATGGTATCTACATCATCAGACGATGAATTTGCTATCTCTCCCTGGCCAATTATCCGAGGTTCTTTGCCATCATCGTCATCCTCATCCTCATCCTCATCCTCATCCTCATCCTCATCCTCATCCTCATCCTCATCCTCATCCTCATCCTCATCCTCATCCTCATCCTCATCCTCATCCTCATCCCCATCCTCCTTCTCCTCCTCCTCCTCCTCCTCCTCCTCCTCCTCCTCCTCCTCCT
>Ga0307514_10000450_pt1 | contig 88245 bp, 74 predicted proteins | sample 16_EM_MG_FD_203088 | JGI IMG/M metagenome (GOLD analysis project Ga0307514, IMG submission 203088) | Populus trichocarpa ectomycorrhiza microbial communities from riparian zone in the Pacific Northwest, United States - 16_EM | ecosystem: Host-associated > Plants > Roots > Unclassified | place... | reverse complement strand
GTGGCCGGCCCGATGATCCGCCAGATGAAGCAGCTCGGCATCACCGCCAAGTTCATGGGCGGCGACGGCATCTGCTCGGGCGAACTGCCCAAGCTGGCCGCAGGTGCGATGGCCGACGGCCAGGTCGTGTGCGCGGAAGCCGGCGGCGTCGAAGGCTCGCAGAAGGTCGGCATGGAGAAGTTCAAGGTCGACTTCAAGAAGAAGTTCGGCGCGGACGTGCAGATCTACGCCCCGTACGTCTATGACGCGACGATGGTGATGGTCGACGCGATGGTCAAGGCCGGCTCGGCGGAACCGGCCAAGTACCTGCCGGTGCTGGCCAAGACCAGCGGCTACAAGGGCGTGACCGGTACCATCGCCTTCGACGAGAAGGGCGACATCAAGAACGGCGCCCTGACGCTGTACACCTACAAGGGCGACGCCCGCGAGCAGATCGCCGTGATCCACTGAGATGGCGAGGCTGGCGCCGCGCCAGCCTTTCATCCGGTTTTTCTTTCGTGAGTGCGGCCTGGCCGCCAGGCGAGCGGACTGACCTGCTCGGCTGGCCTGCCGGGTCCCGAAACCCGGGGCGGCGTCTTGCAGGGACGTGGGGCGCTGCCAACAGGGGTCGTTGCGACATGCAGCAGGCGCTGAACCGCCGCTGCATGTCGTTTTTTTTGGCCAGCACGCTGGCTTCGTGTAGCACAGACTGCGCTTAGGTTCTAGGGGCAGGGATTCCGCAGGCGCGCGAGGGGTCTTCGCAACACGGCACCGTAACATCGCCGCTTTGTTTTTGGCGCACTCGCGCCACGGAGCCCGTGCATGTCGATCCATGTTTCACGGCGGCGCCAGTTGATCCTGGCCGCCAGCTTGTTCTCCCTGGGCCTGGCCGCGGAGGCGGTCACCCCGCCAGCAGCCCCCAGCCAGGCGGTCACCGAGACGCTGCACGGCGTGGACGTCGCGGATCCGTACCGCAACCTGGAGAACCTGAAGTCGCCCGAGACGCAGGCCTGGCTGAAGGCGCAAGGCGCTTACGCTGCCGAGCAGCTGGCGGCGATTCCTGTCCGCGATGAGATCCAGCAGCGCATCGAGATGCTGGCCCAGGCCACCGGGGACCTGGTGCGCGGCGTTGTCCGCATGCCGGGAGAGCGCTACTACTACCTCAAGCGCAAGGCCGGCGAGAACCAGTTGAAGCTGGTGCTGCGCACAGGGCTGGGTGGCGTCGAGAAGGTGCTGGTGGACCCGGAAGCGCTGACCAAGGCGGCCGGCGGCGTGCCGCATGCGATCAACTACTTCGTGCCGTCCTGGGACGGGCGCTACCTGGCCTACGGCATCTCGGCCGGCGGCTCGGAAGACGCTTCGCTGTACGTGATGGACTTGCGCAGCGGCAAGCCGGTCGGCGCGCCGGTGCCGCGGGTGCACGAGTCCGCCGTGCACTGGTTGCCCGACAGCAAGGCGTTGACCTACAACCAGATCCGCGAGTTGCCGGCCGGCGCGCCCGACACCGAAGCCTACATGGACAGCACGGTGTTCCTGCTGAAGGTGGGCGACATGGCCAGCGCCGCGCGGCCCTTGTTCGGTCCGCTGGTCAACCCGGAGTTGAAGCTGGACCGCCTGGACGTGGGCAATGTCTTCTTCAGCCCCGGCAGCGCCTACATGGTGGCGCGCACGACCGACACCACGGTGCCCGAGGGCAAGGTCTTCATCGCGCCGGTGGCCTCGCTGAAAGCCAAGACCGTGTCGTGGCAAAGGGTCTCCGGTTTTGACGACAAGATCACCGACGTGCAGCTGCGCGGCAAGCAGCTGTTCCTGCGCACCTACGAAGGCGCGCCGCGTGGCCGCGTGCTGGCGCTGGACCTGGCCAAGCCGGTGCTGGCGAACGCCCGCACCGTGGTGCCCGAGCCGGCCACCGGCGTGCTGGAAGCGTTCGCGCTGGGCCGGGACGCGATCTATACCGAAGAGCGCCAGGGCTTCACGCTGCGGACGCTGCGTCATGCTGGTGGCAAGACCAGCGACATGGCCCCGGGCCTGGCTGGATCGACCTTCCTGGGTGGCGACCCCGCGCATGCTTACTCGGACATGCTGCTGACCACCAGCAGCTGGACCGAGCCCGCGACCATCCTGCTGGCCGACGGCCACGGCAAGGTGCGCAACACCGGGTTGCGCGATTCGCAGAAGCCGGCCGGCGTGCCCGAGCTGGTGGTGACCGAGGTGATGGTGCCCAGCCATGACGGCGTGAAGGTGCCGCTGGCCATCCTGCACCGCAAGGGCCTGATGCTGAACGGCAGCAATCCGACGCTGCTGGTGGGCTATGCCGCCTACGGTTTTTCGATCGAGGCGACCTACGATCCGCGTGCCTACGCGTGGTTCGAGCGCGGGGGCGTGCTGGCCTTCGTGAATGCCCGAGGCAGCGGTGCTTTCGGCGACGCCTGGTACCGCGCGGGCTTCAAGGCCACCAAGGCCAACACCTGGAAGGACGGCGTGGCGGCTGCGCGCTACCTGATCAACCAGGGCTATGCGTCGAACAAGACGCTGGGCGTCTGGGGCACCAGCGCCGGCGGCATCTTCGTCGGCCGTTCGGTGACCAGCGCGCCGGACCTGTTCGCGGCGGCGATCTTCGATGTTGGCATCATGGACGCGGTGCGGGCCGAGGAGTCGGCCAACGGCGTGACCAACATCTCCGAGTTCGGCTCGGCCAAGAACCCTGCCGAGTTCCCGGCGCTGCTGGAGATGAGCACCTACCACCAGGTCAAGGATGGCACCGCCTACCCGGCGGTGATGTTCATCCACGGCTTGAACGACCCGCGTGTGGACGTGTGGCACAGCGCCAAGACCGCTGCGCGCCTGCAGGCCGCGACCAGCAGCGGCAAGCCCATCCTGCTGCGCCTGGACGGCCAGGCCGGCCATGGTGTGGGCAGCACTGCCGCGCAGGGCTACAGCAAGCAGGCCGACATCTACAGCTTCCTGCTGTGGCAGTTCGGCATGGCGGGCAACAAGCCGGCGAACTGATGGGCCGATCAGGCCACGGCGGCCAGGCCCAGCCAGCGCAGCAGCGTCTCGTAAAGCTGGTGCGCCTGCACCGGCTTGGCGACGTGGTCGTCCATGCCGGCGGCCAGGCAGGCGGCGCGGTCTTCGGCGAATGCACCGGCCGTCATCGCGACGATGGGCCAGTGCGCACGGCCTGGCAGCTGGCGGATCTGGCGCGTGGCCTCCAGCCCGTCCAGCCTGGGCATCTGCACGTCCATCAGCACCAGCGCGTAGTCCTGTTCGGTGGCCCGCTGCACCGCCTCGACACCGTCGCAGGCGTTGTCGACGACAAGGCCGGCAGCGCTCAGCAACTCGGTTGCGACCAGGCGGTTGACCGGGTTGTCTTCGGCCAGCAGCACGCGGGTGCCGCTGAAGCGCTGGCGCAGCTGCTTGTCCGGGGTGTCCGCGGCTGTGTCGGCGGACACGGGTGGCGTGGGCGGCTGGCCCTGCAGGCTGCTCAGCAGCGCCTCGGTGGCGGCGGCCACTTCGGCTGACTGTGCGGGGTCTTCGTCGGCTGCGATGTCGCGGGCCAGCGCCAGGCGGCCGTTGGCCTTGGGCACGCTGGCCTGCAGTTGTGCGGTGAACCAGAAGCGGCTGCCCACGCCGAGTTCGCTGTCCACGCCCGCCTCGCCCCCCATCAGCTCGGCCAGCCGGCGGGTGATGGCCAGGCCCAGGCCGGTGCCGCCATAGCGGCGGGTGGTCGAGGCGTCGGCCTGCTCGAAGGCCTGGAACAGGTTGGCCAGCTTGTCCTGCGCGATGCCGATGCCGGTGTCGCAGACTTCGAAGCAGGCCAGCAAGGGCGGGTTGTGGCCGTGGCCGGCCTGGTTCGCAGCTTCCGCGGCAAGGTCGGGTGGCAGCGGCAGGCTGCTGCAGCGCAGCGTGATGCTGCCGTGCTCGGTGAACTTGCTGGCGTTGTTGAGCAGGTTCAGCACGGCTTGCGACAGCCGTGTCGGGTCGCCGCGCAAGCCGTCGGGCAGGCCTTCGACTTCCAGCTTCAGCGCAATGCCCTTGGCACGCACGTGTTCGGCCACCAGCGTGCTCATGCGCTCCAGCATCGCGCTGAGCGAGAAGTCTGTTTCCTCCAGCACCAGCTTGCCGGCTTCGATCTTGGACAGGTCCAGGATGTCGCTGATGACGGCCAGCAGGTGCTGGGCGGCATGGTTGACCTGGTCCAGCCGCAGCAGCAGCGCAGGGTCTCGCTGGTCCTGGCGCATCAGGTAGGTCATGCCGATGATGGCGTTCATCGGCGTGCGGATTTCGTGGCTCATGTTGGCCAGGAAAGCGCTCTTGGCCTGGCTTGCGGCTTCGGCGCGGTCGCGGGCCTGCTGCAGTTCGCGGTTGAGCTGCTGCAGCTGGCGTTCGGTGCGCTTGAGCTGGGTCACATCATGGAAGGCGACAAAGACGCCGCGGACTTCGCCGGCGTGAAGGTCCGGTGTGAAGGTGGTCCAGGTCTGGGTGATTTGGCCGTCCACGCCCACCAGTGCACGTTCGATCTGGCGAGCCTCGCCTTGCAGCGCAGCTTGCAGGCAGGGGTCGGTTTCCCCGGCGATCTGCTCGCCCAGCAAGTCGTCGGCATGCCGGCCGATGAGTTGGGCCGGCGTGCTCTGCATCCACTGCGCGTAGGCCTTGTTGGCAAAGCGGCAGCGCGACTCGCGGTCCCAGTAGCTGACGGCACCCGGCATGTTGTCGGTCATGGTCTGCAGGAACTGGTTGCTTTCCTGCCGCGCGTGCACTGCGCGCTCCAGTGCCACGCTGCGCTCAGTCACCAATTGCTCCAGGTGGTGGCGCTGCTGGTCCTGCGCCTGGGTCAGGCGCTTGCGCTCGGTGATGTCCCGGCAGGTGCAGAGCACGAGCGCACGGGCGCCGGTATGCGTCGGGCTGGCGCTGATCTCGACGTCCAGCAGGCTGCCGTCGGCCCGCCGCCAGCGGGTTTCCAGCAGCGGGTGGCTGGGCTGTTTGTTCGCCAGCGCCGCCAGGGCCTGTTCGCTGGTCCACTCCACGTCCCAGTCCCACAGGTGGAGTTGGGCGACCTCTTCGCGCGAGCGCCCCAGCATGCGGGCAAAGCTTTCGTTGGCCTGGAACACGCCACCTTCTGGCGTCAAAACGACCACACCGTCCTGCGTCTGCTCCAGCAACGCGTGTCGCAGTTCGGCTTCCTGCTCGGCCAGGTGCTGCAACTGACGCTTTTCGGTCAGGTCGCGCAGCACGCCGAACAGGCCGATCAGGCGACCTTGCGCGTCATGCAACGGACCTTTGGTGACGCTGAAAAAGCGGTTGTCCGGCCAGTTTCGCTCGAAGTCGATGTTGCGCTGTTCGCGCAGGACCTGCGCGTCCTGGGCCGCGAGTTCGGCCGCACGCTCAGGGCCGTAGAGTTCCAGGTCGTTGCGACCGATCACGTCTTCCGGCTTGCGCGCAAAGCTGCGCCCGGCACCAGGATTGAACAACAGGTAGCGGCCGTTCAGGTCCTTGGCGAAGATCAGGTCAGAGGAGCCTTGGGCGATGGCGGCGACCAGCGCGGTTTCGCGCAGTTGCGAGAGCTGCTGGCGGCGGCGCGCGCCGTGGCGGTCCCGCATGGCCCGCCAGCGCCGATGCCGCCATGCCCACAGCACGACCAGCGTCAGCAAGATGCCAAGCAGGGTGCCGACAATGGCTGCGATGGCGATGGACAGCTCGGTCACAGTGGCATTCGAAGCATGCCCGTGCTGCGCACCGGCCTTTTGCAGGCCAAGCGTCGCTCAAGGGGTGTGCCACGGTAGCACAAGCGGCCTGGTGCCCAAAGCGCAGGTCAGACCTTGGAATCGGCGTCTTTTCCGGGCACCGCAGGCAGGTTCAGGGCTTGTGGCCCAGCAGCCGCGCTGGCAGGTAGAGCAAGGCGCGCAGCAGCGCAAACATGGCGCCGATGACCACGCCCAGCAGGCGAAATGGCAGGCTGAGCAGCCACAGCAAAGGGGCGACCAGCAACAGCGCCAGCGCCACGGGCCAGCACAGCACCCACAACAGGCACCACAGCAAGAAGGCGATCAGCAGCGGCATTGGGCGGTCTCCCGTTCAGCTGCGCAGGCCACGCGAGGGCTGCAGGCTGCAGCTCTGGGCGACCACCGTGCTGCGCTGGAACTGGGCTTGCGTCAGTTCTTCGTGCTGCCGGTTGGCTTCCGATCCCAGGGCCCAGAGGCTGGCGGTGGTGATGCCCAGCGCCAGGCCGAGGCCGGTCAGGCGGGGAAGGAAGAGCGGGGATTGGGCAAGCGGCATGGCGGGGCTCCGGTTCCAGTGGTCAACGCACACAGCGGGCGTTCAACAGGCTGGACTCTAGGGAGCGTGCGCGCCGCTTGCGACGGACAGGCGACGAACCGTCGCTCGGAAGGCATGAACCGCAGGTGTCAACGACGAACCCGACGGTGGGCTGGGCAGCGCCCTGCCTTGATCAAGCCAAACTGCCGCGAGGGCAGACAGCTCAGCGGCGACGTGGGCTGTTGCCGCCCATAGGAGCACCGGTGCGCTCGATGTGGCGGAAGGTGATGCGCCCCTTGTTCAGGTCGTAAGGCGACAGCTCCAGCGACACGGCATCCCCGGCAAGGATGCGGATGTGATTTTTCTTGACCTTGCCGGCGGTGTAGGCCACCAGCTGGTGACCGTTTTCCAGCGTCACGCGGAAGCGCGAGTCTGGCAACACTTCATTGACGACGCCACGCATCTCGATCAGTTCTTCTTTGGCCAAAGGGACTCCTGATGACAAAAGGTGTGCTGGCCAAGCCTCGGCTCGAGGGCAGCGGCAACAGCGTCGGCGCACGAGCCGCGAGGGCAGGAAACGCATGGCGCCTTGCAGCGCAACGCGGAAGACCATTCACCGTCGGCCCACCGGCAAAAGCGGCGAGCCGAACGCGGCCCGACGGCGCCAGCGCGGGGTGAACAGGCTTGGTGACCGGGGATATATGGCTCAGGGCCGGTCGGTGACGGGCGGCTGCAGGTGAGGGCAGCGGGCCGCGATGCCTGGAAAACCCAGCGCGCCGGATGGTGTCGCGGGTCGTGCCTCCGCTTCACCATGCGTCGAGCCGGGCATTGTAAGAGTTTTCGAATTCTTCTACCTGGCTTTCCTCACGTTCGGCCAGCAGGCGTTGGTAACGGTCCATCACGTCGGGGTCGGTCACGCCGAGCCGCTTTGACAACTCTGCAGGCGCAACACCTCGGCGCAACTGCCGCAAGGCATAGGTGTGGCGCAAACGGTAGGAGCCTCCGTCGACCTGGCCAAGGCCCGCGGCCGTCAGTGCCTTTCGCACGGCCTCGTATTGCGCCACCTTGCCCCATGGCGCACCGGCCGAACGGGTCGACGGAAAAACCATGCTGCCGGGAAATGAAAACTCGCTGCGCAGCGTGAGCCACTTGCCCAGCAATCGTGCGGGCCAGCCGTTCAACTGCACCGTGTGCGCCGGCGAATTGCCGTTGGCGGGCAATGTCAGCGCGGTGGGGCGCCGTGGCACCGCCGAGTCGGCTACCGCCTGCTGCACGTGGCGCAGTTCCAGCGCCCTGATCTCGCCCGGCGTGAGACCTGCGCCAAGTTGCAGGCCGATCGCCGCGCGTATGCGCATTTCTTTCCAGGTTGCCGAAGATCTGGCGGCGGTCTCCGGCTCGCCGGGCGACAGCCAGCGCATCAGGGCGGCGGCTTCCTGGGCGCTCAGCGCCTCCGGCAGTCCGTCTTGCTGGCTGGCGTTGGCATATTGGATGTCTGGGCGGCGCGCGAGCAGGTCTGCGCACGCATTGTTGGGAGGCGTGGCCTGCCGCATCGCCTCGAATTGCATCACCCGGTCAATCAGCCTGACCATGCGCCAGGCATGCCGCGGGCTGAGCTCCGAGTCGCGTCCGCGCTCGTCCAGGAATCGCGAAAGCTGCGCCACATTCAGGTCAGCCAAGCGGATGTGCTGCGTTTGCAGCCATGTAGCGAAGGATTGCCACATGTGCGTGTAGACCGCCAGCGATGCGGGTTTTGACAGCAGACCTCGACTTTGGACGTGGGCTGTCCAGCGTGCCCAGGTTGCATCAGCGTCTTGGCCTGAGGTCTGATTGTCGAAAAGTGGCAGAAAAGGCATGCCCAATTATAAATGAACTAACAGCAGACCGCCCGGCGTACCAGTAGCTTGGGTCCAGCACCGAAAAAAAGAAACGCTGTTAGTTCATTTTTTGCCGGGTGCTTTTGCGTGGCCCGGCAGGTATGCCGGCACAGCAGCGTGCAGCAACGCCGTTGATGTGGACACCCATTTCAGCCGCGCATCCACACCCGGATCAGCGACAGCAGCTTGTCCACATCCAGTGGCTTGGCCACATAGTCGTTGGCGCCAGCTGCCAGGCATTTCTCCTGGTCATCACGCATGGCCTTGGCCGTCAGCGCAATGATGGGCAGCTTCTGCCAGGCCGGGTGCTTGCGGATCTCGCGCATCGCCTCGTAGCCATCCATCTCCGGCATCATGATGTCCATCAGCACCAGGTCGACCGGACCGTCACCATCAGCGGCGCCAGGCAGATCGGCGCTGGCCAAGGCATCCAGCGCTTCACGGCCGTTGCGGGCGATCACCACCTTGGCACCCTTGGGTTCAAGCACGCCGGACAGGGCAAAGATGTTGCGCGCGTCGTCCTCGACGATCAGGATCTTGCGGCCCTCCAAGGTCGCATCGCGGTCGCGGGCGACCTGCAGCATGCGCTGGCTCTCCGGCGGCAAATGAGATTCGACCTGGTGCAGGAACAGGCTGACTTCGTCCAGCAAGCGCTCGGGTGAACGCGCGTCCTTGATGATGATGGACTTCGAGAACTTGCGCAGCCGCTGCTCTTCGTCGCGGCTGATCGAACGGCCGGTGTAGACGATCACAGGCGGCGAGGGCTGCTGCGACTGCGTCGCCGCCATGCGCTCCAACAGCTCAAAGCCAGAACCGTCCGGCAGGTTCAGGTCCATCACCATGCAGTCGAACCGCTCCGCCTGCAGCTGGGCGAGCGCCTCGCCGACCGAAGCCACATCGGTGATCTGCACCTCGTCTGCGGCCAACAGCTGGCGAATGCTGTCGCGCTGCCGGGCGTCGTCCTCGACCACCAGCACCTGGCGAACACGCTGTGAAAACGTGGCTTCCAGTTGCTGCAGCGCGCTCACCAGCTGTTCTCGCTTGACTGGCTTTAGCGCGTAACCCACCGCGCCCAGCGCAAGCGCTTCATGGCTGTAGTCGGCCACCGAGACCACGTGCACCGGCACGTGCCGGGTCTGCGAGCTTCGCTTGAGTTGGTCCAGCACGCTCAAGCCCGAGCGGTCCGGCAGGTTCATGTCGAGCAAGATCGCGCTCGGCTTGTATTTGCGCGCCAGCGCCAGTCCGTCTGAGGCGGACTGCGCGACCATGCAGGCAAAGCCCATCTCCTGAGCGAGGTCCCGCAAGATCATTGCGAACCGCTCGTCGTCTTCGATCACCAGGATGCGCCGCGCCTGGCCGGACTCGTGGTCGACCGCCATGTCGCTCGGCTCGTCAGCCTGAACCGACACCTGCGGATCCGGCTTGGCTTTCGCGAAGTCCAGGGGTTCGCCTGCCGGCGGCGCCGTCGCCGGCCCGGGCTGGCGCAGGCGTGGCAAGGGTAGGGCAGTGGCCAACCGGGCGGGTGCTTGCAGCGGCAAGGTCAATGTGAACACGCTGCCTTGGCCAGGCGTGCTGCTGACCTCGATGTCGCCACCCAGCAAATGGGCCAGGTCACGCGAAATCGACAAGCCCAGCCCGGTGCCGCCATACTTGCGATGGGTGCTGCCATCTGCCTGGCGGAACGCGTCGAAGATCACGCGCTGTTGCTGCTGGGAAATCCCGATGCCGGTGTCCTGCACCGTGAAGGCCAGTTGCTCGCCCTGCATCCGCAACGCCACTTTCACCTCGCCGCGCTCGGTGAATTTCAGCGCGTTGGACACCAGGTTCTTCAGGATCTGGCGCAGCCGCTGCCCGTCGGTCTCCAGCCACTCAGGCACGTCGGCCTCGATCTTCGCCGTCAAGGCCAGGCCCTTTTCCCTGGCCTGGGGCATCATCATCTTCAGCAAGGAATCGACAGCAGGAGCAAGCGCCACCGGCTCGTTGAAAACCTCGACCTTACCGGCCTCGATCTTGGACAGGTCCAGGATGTCGTTGATCAGTTCCAGCAGGTCATGGCCCGCCGCGGAAATGGTCTGGGCAAACCTGACCTGCTCCTCGGTCAGGTTGCCGCGCTTGTTGTCGGCCAGCAGTTTGGCAAGGATCAGCGAGGAGTTCAGCGGTGTGCGCAGTTCATGGCTCATGTTGGCCAGGAATTCGCTCTTGTACTGATTCGAGCGGGCCAGTTCGGTGGCCTTTTCAGACAGCACCGCTTGCGCCTGTTCAAGCGCGTCGCGCTGCTGCGCCACCGCACGGGATTGCTCGGCCAACTCCGCATTGGTCTGGGACAGCTCTTCCTGCTGCAATTCCAACTGCACCTGCGACGCCTGCAAGACGCGGCCTTGTTCGCTCAGTTCCTCGTTGCTGACCCGCAGCTCCTCTTGCTGGGCCTGCAGTTCCTCGGCCTGGCGCTGGGTTTCTTCCAGCAATTGTTCCAACTGCGTGCGGTCGCGAGACGAACGCAAGGCCATGCCCAGCAGCGCCGAGGCGCGCGCCAGCAGTGCCAGTTCGGTCGGTTGCAAGCGGCGGAAAAATCCCAATTCCAGCACCGCCTGCAGATCGCCGTCGACCTCGGCCGCCAGCACCACCAACTCCCGCGGGTCGGCTTGCCCGGTGCCCGACGTCACCGGGAAATAGCCGGCCGGCACCTCGCGCACATGGCGCAGGCGCCGGTCCAGGGCAACCTGGCCGACCAGACCGTCACCTGGTCGCCAGGCACTTGCGTGGCCTTCGGCAAGCGGCAGGGCATGGCCGGCCAGGCGGCGAAAGCGCCCATCCGGCTCCGGCGCGTAAATGGCACCCACCTGGGCATTCAGCAACAGGGCCAGGTAGGCCAGGACCTTTTCACTCAGCACCTCCAACCGCAGTTCGCCTTGCAGTTCGGCACCGAGACCGGCCAGGCCATCACGCACCCAGGACTCGCGCTCGCGGGCCCGGAATTCTCGCGACGAACTGACTGCCGCCGCACCGATCAAGGCCAGCAGCAGCCCGGCTCCCACCCAGGTGGCAAGTGACGCAAATTGCTGAGCCTCCCGCCAGCGAAGCTGCCGCTCGGCCAAGGCCTGGCGCTCCGTGGCCTGCATCAGCGAAATCGTCTCGCGCAACTGGTCCATCGCCGCCTTGCCACGCGAAGTGCGCACCAGGGCCAGGGCCTGGTCAGCGTGGCCGGATCGCTTCAGCGCAATCGACTCGGCCAGTTCGTCCAGCTTGTCCTTGGTGATTTGCTGCAAGGTCGCCAGCCCGCGCAGATGAACCTCGCTGTCTCCCAGCAAGGGCCCAGCTTCTGCGACGGCTGCGTGAACCCGGGCGCGGGCATCGTTGTACGGCGCCAGGTAAGACTCGTCTCCGGTGAGCAGGAATCCGCGCTGACCGGTTTCGGCGTCTTTCAACACCGACAGCACCTCCTGCAGTTGCGTGATGGCTTCGGCCGACCGAGTCAGCCGGTCAGCCGTGTAGCGACTTTCCTCCAGCGCCCGAAACGAGACCAGCGTGACCGCGACCAACGCGAACACCGCCGCAACAAAACCCATCAGCGGGCCCGCAGGCAAGAGACGCGTCTTCAGCATGCGCAGCCCCGCAGGATCAAGGCAGAACCACGGCAAGCCACGGACATCTCGTTGCCACAGGCCGCAACCAGGAAACCACGCCACTCGCGCACTGCAAATCCACCCGTCATGCCAACTCCCAACGCTGTCTTTGGCGCAAATACCGCGTGCAGTGTCGCATCTGCAATCCTGCCGGCCGATCAATACCGTGTCAATGTTCGTTATGTTAAATATAGAAGCCGTTGGAGCCCGGCGGCAGCCGTGCTGCGGGTCGGTTCCAGGCTTTCTGCAAGGGAAGGCGGTGATCCGGCCGATAAGACATCCAGGGATCGGTAGCCAGATACTAAGATTAGCGTAATAATCTTAGCATTGAAAATTTCCGACAATTCGAACACCAATCCGCCGGCCAGCAATAAGCCCTGTGAAATCAAGCACTTACGCACCTCGGATCGGCGCCCACCATTTCGCTCACTTGCGCGCAGTGGCCGAGGGTTTGCCAATTGCCGTGTCGGCCCAGCGTTACCTGGGGATCGAGCACGGCAATCAGGCCGTTGGAGCGCACCGGCAGGTGGTGGATCACCTGCGCAGCCTGGCCCGCAGGCGGGGCGACAAAGCCTGGCGCCTGGTCGGGCTGACGATCCGCCTGCGCGACCACGCCAGCCAGCCCTCGCTGGAGGACTTCGCTGCAGAGCGCGACCTGGAGGATTGGTCAGAAGCCGAGGTGCTGCAGCTCTACGCGGAGGCGTATCCGAAGGACGGACGTGCGGATCGCCGGCAGCGCCTGCGCGAACGGCAACTCCAGCTGCTGCGCGCGCTGGAGCTGACCGCCACGGAAACGCCCCGACCAGAAGACCCGCTGGACGCCTGGCTGGACCCGCAAATGGCCGAACGGCTGATGCGCGCTGGCTTGGTGTGCTTGGGCGATCTTCAGGCGAGCGTTGCCCGGGGCGGCCACTGGTGGCGGGGCCTGCCCTCCATCGGACAGATCAAGGCGCACCGCCTGGCGCAGCATCTGCAAAGTCTGTTGCCGCCCTCCTCTGCCCCGCCCGCGGCCAATCGCCGGTTCGCACTGGCAATGCGCGGGCAGCCAGAAGGGGCTGGGTCGCCAGCGCAAGACGGTACCGCGGGGCGACAACCGTCGGTCGAAATCGTGGCTCGCCAGGAGACCGACAGCCCCATTCGAGGCGACGCCACGGCGCAAAAGCCACCCGCCAGAACGCCGCCAGCGGCGTTTTCTGATGTCGATGCACCCACCAGTGGCTTGGACACCTTTTTTTCGCCCAAACAGGGCATTAAGGGCCTTGCCGGGCAAATGGCCGATTCGGTCGCTTTTGACAATCCACCACCACCGTTGCCGCGCTCGACGTCCCCTCCCCTGATCAGCGCCCGCAATGACCTGGAGGCGATTCAGGCTTGGATTGCAGCTCGCGCCGGTGCCAGCACCACTGCCACCAGCTATCGCCGCGAAGCGCTGCGCTTGTTGCTGTGGCTCAACGAGGTGCGCAGAAAAGGACTGCGCGGAACCGATGTGGACGACTGCCTGGCCTACATGGCGTTTCTGGAGAACTTGCCGGCGGATTGGATTTCACGTCGCCACAGCGGTGTGATGGGTGAAGGCTGGGCGCCCTTTCGTGGGCCACTCAGCCTGGCCAGCCGGCGGCAGGCAGTGATCGTGCTGGGCAGTTTCTTTCGCTGGCTGGTCGACGTAGGCTATCTGGCGGCCCGCAACCCCTGGATGCTGGTGAACCGCCGCACCGGCGACGATGCTTTGCGGCATGAGCTGGATTCGCGCGCATTCACGCCGGAGGCCTGGCAAGCCATGCTGGCCTGCATCCAGGCTCAGGCGCCCTCCCCTTCCAGGGACCGCATGCTGTTCGTGCTGGGATTTGTGGAGGCCACCGGCTTGCGCGCGGCCGAATTGCTGAGCGCCAAGCTGGGTGCCTTTCGCTCGCACAAAGGACGCCTGGCGCTGCAGGTGCACGGCAAGGGTGCTCGCAACCGGGTCGTCGCGGTGCCGGGACAGGCCGAGCAAGCGCTGCAGACTTACCTGACGCAGCGCGGCTTGCCTGCGATGGTGCTGGCAGCACCTCCCGAGTTGCCACTGGTGGCCAGCGCGGCGGACCCACTGGCACCCATCGGCTACCAGGCGCTGTACCAGACGGTGAAGCGCTGGGTGATGCTGGCCTTGCGTCAGAGTTCGCTTGCCCCCACGGAGTTGGCGATTGCGATGAAGGCATCTCCCCACTGGCTGCGCCACACCTTCGGCACCCGTGCGCTTGAGCGCAAGGCGCCGCTGGAGGTAGTGCAAAGGCAGTTGGGCCACGCCGATCCACGCACGACGATGCGCTATGCCAGGGCTCAGCTGGAGCGCCTGCAGGCCGAAATGGACGAGGCATTTGGCGGCAATTGACTTGCCTGTGCCAGTCGCTGAAGGCCAGGCCATGCACAAGCTGCCTGGCTCGCCAGGAGCCCGACTTTCGCCTGCAACCGCAGGAAGCCGCTGCCACCCTGGCCCGTTGAACGGTTCAACGGTGGCTTGGCGGCTTGAAGCTTTCAGCCCTTGAGGAAGCTCTCCAGCAGGGACATCAGCTCCGCTTGCCTGGCCGCAGGCACCGCGCCCGCTTCAAGTTTGACCGTCACCCTGCCCTTGGCATCGCGGCTCACCGTCGCCAGCGCCTTTCCTTTGCGCAGGATGCGTTGAGGCTCGTCTGTGGCCACTGCCGAAGCAGCAGCCGGCTTGATCAGCGCGTCAAACACCTGCACCGCAGACCCGGCAACAACACCTTCTTCGCGCAGGGCCCGTGCGCGAGCCAGCGTGCCGTCGGGGTCTTTTTGCAAGGCTTCGGACAAAGGCTGAGCCCAGCGGAACTGGATGTCCAGCGGCGACGGAAAGGCGGCAACCACTGCATCCGGCAGGCGTGCGAGAGAAACACTCTTCGACACCAGCGAGACGTCGACCCGCACCGCTTCAGCCAACTTGCGCAGCGATGGATAAAGCCCTTCGTCCAGTGCCTTGCGGTACATGCAGCCCTGCTCCCAGGCGCTCAGGTTCTTGCGGCCGCGGTTTTCACGCTCCATGGCCTCGAACAATTCCTGGTCTGTCGCCGGCTCCACCATCGCGCGAACCGGCAGGCCAAGCTCCAGGCAGGCCCGGTGCCGGCGGTGGCCAAACACCAATTCGTACAACGCGCCCTGCCCTGCCCCGGCCTCTGTTGAACCGTTCAACAACTCTGCTGCCGCCAACGGCCGCACGCGAATCGGTTGCACATTTCCACCGGCGGATTCGATCTCGTCGCGCAGTTCGGCGAAGTCCGCCGACGCAAAAGAGGCGTCGTGCCGATTGGCCCAGCGCGAGGCACGAATCAGTGCCGGGTCGATCAATCGAACCGGCGAAGCACCATCAAAGGACTTCAGGCGCTCGCGCAAATCATCGGCTTCCTTGATGGCAGCGCTCTGGCTGGACATGAAGTGCAGCATCGAGCCCGGCGCCGTCTTGGGGCGATTGACGTCTTGCACCAGCTCTGGACGGGGTGCGCCGGTGGCAGGCAGGTTCAGGGTCTGGATCAGCCCCGCCTTGGCTGCAAGCTTCTTGCTCATCGCTTGGCTCCTTGCTTAGGTGTCGGCACCGAAGACGCTGTTGAACGGTTCAACACCCCGCCAGCCCCCTGCCCCGCCGGCACCTTTTGCGGGAGCCTGGCCTCCAGCTGCTTTTGCCAGACGGAATGAACCGAGCCGTCGATGTAGCCGACGAAGGAGTCATAAGCATCCCTTGCCCGCTTGAAAGTACGCGCCGAACCGTCGTATCTGGCCACGTCGTAAACCGTTCCAAACTCGGCTGCCGTCACGCCGATCACGGCGGTTTTCGGAATCTCGACAGGCAGCACCTTCTCGGCATAGGTCTGGCCAATCCACTGCCGCACGATGTTGCTTGCAGAGTCGGTTGAGTCCACGCGCGACAGCAGGATGTGAATGAAATCGAACTCTTTGGTCAGCCCCCGCTTGGTCAACAGCTCGCTGGTGAGATCTGAGAACAAGCTCCAGAACTGCGAGGCCGAGGCGAAATCCAGCGCGTTGGGCGGCAGCGGCATGATGATGCCGTTCGAGGCCATGAACGCGTTGATGGTGGTGTACGACAGCGCGGGTGGCGTGTCGATGATGATCACGTCGTACTCGTCACGCACATCGTCAATGCCCAGGTCCAGGACCCGCCAGAACTCGAAGCCAGGTTCCTGCGTCTGGCGGGCCGGCAACGCAAACTCGGCACCAAACAACACCGGCGCGGCCGCGACCAGGTCAATGCCATCCCAGTACGTCGGCCGGATGGCATAACGGATCGAGGTCTCCGAGCCCATGGCCAGCGGCAGGATGGTGTCCTCCTCCTCCACCTCGGTGTCCGGCAGGATGCCGAACAAGGTGGTCAGGGACCCCTGAGGATCGGTGTCGATGACCAGGACCTTGTGCCCCAGAAGCGACAGGCCCTGGGCCAAGGTGACCGCTGTGGTGGTCTTGCTCACACCACCTTTGAAATTACCGATGCTCAGCGTGACGGCTTCAGCCCCCTCTGGCCTGAGACCGTCCTTGCGGTATTCGCGGATCCACGTACGCGCTTCTGCCAGGCTGAATTCACGTCGGCTACCCGAAGCATTCAGCTGACCCGCTGGCAAATCGCCCTTGCTCAGGCGATGGCTCAGCGAGCCTTTTTCAATGCCGCATTGTGCGGCCAGCTGGCTGAGATTGAAAATTGGTGGCGACTTGCGCGCCGTGGGCGCCAGCATTGCCGAGCGGATCTGCACCATCATGGCGACTGCACGTTCCGCCTGGTCCGCGATGTCTGCCAGCGAAATACTGCGCGGTGCTTTGAATGTGATTCTGTCCAACGTAGGGCTCCCAACAGTTGACGATTCGAAGCCTTGACGCTGAATCGTGGAATGCCCTGCATTTTGTCAACTTATGGCCTTCTAGGAAAGCCTTCTCTTTCCTTGGCTTCTGCCCGAGCTTGCTGTTGAACCGTTCAACACAGTGGGTTGAAGCGGATTCGAGCGCCTTGGCTGTTCAAGGAAGTTCAGATTCTTTGAGTCCTTCAAATCCTTTAGGCGGGATATTATCCTTTCATATCAAAGACTTAGCTCTCTTTGGGTGCGTGGATACGGGATGAGTCGGCGGGTTTTCGGGGCCAAATGGAGTGCGCACAGGGCGGAGTGGAGATTCGTCGGGAACCAGCATGCGTGCATGCGGGATTGCCTTGCAAATCGCTGAACGGCTTTGGGCCATGGCTGGTTGGCGGCCGGGATCGGGCTGGCGCCCTCGGCGTATGAGCCCGAACCGGCGGTTCCAGGTGCAGGTTTTCGGGAGAGTGCGTGCTCTTCCCACGCTGGCTGGCCGGGGAAGCCGGGCGGTTGGCGCTGTGGCGCCGCAAACCAGGGCGCTGCGAGCTGTCTGGCAGGTTTCCCGGGCTTGAAAGTGGGTTCAGACCGGTGCCGTCACTGCGCCCTACCCTGCGCATTTGCGCCTGCAGCATTCAGGTGAGACTTTTCGGGAGCTGTTTTTCGGCCTGCTGTCCTGAAAATCCTCCGGTCAGGCCAGCCTGTTGCTCTGATACGGTTTCGCAGTCGGAGGCCGAACTGGCAATGCGTCGGCATGTTCGTGATGCGTCAGGCGTCAGCGCCTGTGTCGCTGAGGTGAGGGTATTCAGGACTGAGGTGAATGCCTGACTCACCTGCCGGAGCGCGGGCTAGGGGCCTCGAAACCGTGGTCATTGCTCATGTGAAAGCGCTACTAACATCTACGGTACAGTCCAGACATGAGTGCGTGCGACCGCCCTGCCCCTCCGCCGGATCCGGAAACGGCCCATGCACCTGTGCCGCAGCCGGCCCGCCGGCGAGCCCCCTTGGGTCAAGGCCTGGCCACGCGTGGCTTTGCTGCCGACGCGGTCGGTGCGCCGCCGCTGCGCAAGCCGGTCAACACGCTGGCCATCGTGCCCAAGTCGGCCCGCATCACCTCGCTGGGCCGCAAGGCCTACAACGTGCTGCTGTACGAAGCGCAGGAGCAAGGGCTGGACAAGGACGTGTTCCGCATCCCGCTGGAACGCGTGGTGCGCGGCGTCGATTTCGATTCCAACGATCACGCGCTGATCAAGAAGCACCTGCGCGCCATGGTTTCGACCACGGTGGAGTGGCAGTCGCCCACCACCGGTGAAGGGGCAGCCTGGAACGTGTCGGGCTTGCTGGCGCATGCGCGCCTGGCCAAGGAGCGCGGGCAGGTCTGGGTGGAATGGTCGTATGCGGTGAACCTGAAGCAGGAACTGCTGGAACCCACGGTGTTTGCCCGGCTGAAACTGGAAGTCATCAGCCAGTTGCGCTCACACGCCGGCATTGCGCTCTACGAGATCTGCACCCGCTACAAGGACGTGGGCCGGACCTCGCGCCAGCACTGGCGCTGGTGGCGGCCGGTGCTGAGCGGCCAGCCCGAGTCCGAACGCACCGCCAAGCTGGAATACCGCATCTTCAAGCGCGACACCTTGAAGCTGGCGATTGCCGAAGTCAGCAGCATCACCGACCTGGAGGTCGAGCTGGTCGAGCACAAGGAAGGGCGCTTCATCAGCGAGATCCAGTTCCTGATCCGCCAGAAGCAGCAGTCGGCCTTGCCGCTGCGCCATCCGCCTGATGCGATCGACCTGAGCCTGGTGGTTCGCGCGCGCGAGCTGGGGGTCGACGAGGACAAGGCGGAGGAGTTGCTGCTGCAGCATGGCACGGAGGCCATGCGCAGCGGCCTGGACCTGCTGGCCAAGCGTGCAGCCTCGGAATTCCCGGGGCCGCTGCGCGACCCTTACCGCTACCTGCGGTCCTTGATGCCCGGCGAAGTGGCGCGGGTCACTGCCGTTGCCGAGGCGAAAAGCGCCCAGGAAAAAGGGCAGGAAAAGGGCAAGGCCAGGCCGGTGACCGATTCAGCATTGGGCAGCCGCCAGTTGCCGGCGGCAGGACCGTCGGCGCCTCGCGAACCCGGACGCGAGGCCAGCCGTGAAGGGGAGGGCGTGCCGCGCGGCAGCGAAGGCCGCGAACTGCAGGCCAGGCGCCAGTCGCGCTGGACCGAAGAATGGATACGCCGCCGGCGTGAGCAGGTGGCGGCCGACATTGCCGCGCTGTCTGCCGAGGCCCAGGCTGAACTGGCGGCGGACCTGCTGATCGACATGGAAGCGCGGCAGGTCCATCCGTCGATCCGCAAGCGTCTGCAGACCAGCGGTTGGCAGCATCCGCTGGTCCTGCCGGAAATGTTGCGCTATTTCGCCCAAGGCAGCCTGGGTGACAACTGGGACCAGCCGACACCGCAGCAACTGCTGCAGGTGGCGGCCGAACTGGGTGACGCAGGCTGAAACGCGGCGCAGGCGGGCTTCGAGGCTTTGTCCCCGTCTGAGGTGCGCAAGCCTGTGGACAAACCCGGGAGGGCGCCGCCAAGCCCTTGATTTCACTGACGCTTTGTTCCGGTGCCCCGGAATGCGGCAGCCGGGTGGTCGGCCGACGGCATCTCGTGCGACAGTGGCCATTGCTTTTGCTGCCCACCAAGCCACTGTGTCCGAAGATCAACTCACCCCGCTGCCAGACAGCTTTCTAGCCCTGTATGGTGGTGCGTCCTCGCACCGCGCTCGCCGATTGACGGTGCCCATGGACGAAGTGCGCACTCGCTATGAGCTCTGCGAGGACCTGGCCGGCCACCTGGTCAGCAGTGCGCAAGGCCTGCACCATGACGATGGCTTGGCGGAAGACGATGTGCTGCTTCGCTGCCTGCAGGCGCTGCAACAGCCGGCCTCAGGCTTGCAGCCAGGCGAGGGTGCCTGGGTGGTACAGCGCCTGGCCGAGCTCTTGCGCTGGACTTGCCCGGACCTGGCCGCGTCGTCCCGGCATCGTGAATTGAAGTGAGCGCCTGCCTTCATTTGGCTTGGCAGACACCTTCCGTCTCGGCCAGCCAGCGCGACAAGGATTCACCGTCCATGGGCCTGGCGAACAGGTAGCCCTGGCCATAGTCGCAGCCGGCCGCCTGCAGCAGCTGCCGCTGCTCTTCGGTTTCCACGCCCTCGGCCACGACCTTCATGCCCAGTTCGTGGGCCATGCCGATGATGGCCTTGCACAGCGCGATGTTCTTCGACGTGGCCGACAGCCCGCGCACAAACACCTGGTCGATCTTCAGGAAGTCGATGTCGAACTTCTGCAGATAGGACAACGACGAATAGCCGGTGCCGAAGTCATCCAGCGACACCGGCATGCCGGCCTGCTTCAAGTGGGCCAGTTGCTCGAAGACATGGCTGTCCGCCTCCAGCAGCAGGCCTTCGGTGATCTCCACCACCACACACTCGCCCGGTAAGCCCTGATCGGCCAGGTGCCGGGCCCAGGCCTGCGCGGTGCCGGCAGCGCTGCGGAACTGCACCGGCGACTTGTTGACGCTGATCTGGAACCGCGGGTCGTGCGACACGCGCCAGGCTGCTACCTGCTGCACGGCCTGGCGAAACACCCAGTCCCCGAGTTCGACGATCACGCCACTGGCCTCGGCAATGGGCACGAACAGGCCCGGGCTGACCAGGCCGCGCTGCGGATGCTGCCAGCGCACCAGCGCCTCGGCCTTGTGCACTTCGCCGGTGGCCAGATCGACGATGGGCTGGTAGTGCACCCGGAACTGCGCCTCGGCCAGCGCGCTGCGCAAATCGGTCGCCAGCCGCATGCGGGTCTGCGCCGCCTCCTGCAGCGCAGGCGTGAAGTGGCTGAAGCGGTTGCGCCCGCCGTCCTTGGCGGCATAGAGGGCCTGGTCGGCATGCTTGAGCAGCTCGTCGATGACCTGGGCGTCGGCCGGGTAGCAGGCAATGCCGATGCTGGCCGAAATGAAGGCGCGTTCATGTCCCAGCTGGAAGGGCGTGCTCAGGCTGTGGATCAGCTGCTGAGCCACAGCCTCCGCGCGTGCGGCGTCCTGCATCGCCGGCAGCACGACGGTGAACTCGTCGCCGCCCATGCGGGCCACCGTGTCCTTTGGCCCGAGACATGCGCCGATGCGGCGTGCCGCCTCCAGCAGCAACTCGTCACCCTGCGCGTGGCCCAGTGTGTCGTTGACCTCCTTGAAGTGGTCCAGGTCGATGAACATCAGGGCCAGCGTTTGGCCGCCCTCAGCGGCGCGGGCCAGTGACTGCTCCAGCCGGTCGCGCAGCATGCGGCGATTCGGCAGCCCGGTCAGCGCATCAAAGTGGGCCTGCTGCCAGATCAGCGCCTCGGATTCCTTCCAGCGCGTGATGTCGGTGTGCGTGCCGATCATGCGCAGTGGCCGGCCTTGCTCGTCGCGGGCGATCACCATGCCGCGACTCATCACCCATTTCCAGCTGCCATCCTTGCAGCGCACGCGGTGCTCGTGCACATAGCTGGCCGTGCGGCCGGCGAAATGGTCTTCGCGCGCGCGCTCCAACGAGGCCAGGTCATCCGGGTGGGTGCGGCCGTCCATCGCGTCGGCCCGGTTTGGCAGCTCGGCTTCGCTGTAGCCGTACATCTCGCGAAAGCGCCGCGAGAAGATCTCGACGCCGGTTTGCAGGTGCCAGTCCCAGACGCCGTCGCCAGTGCTTTCCAGGGCCAGCTTCCAGCGCTCCTCGTTCTCGCGCAGCCGGGCTTCGGTGCGCTTGCGCTCGGTGATGTCGACGATCAGGCCGTAGCGCATCATGCCGTGCTCGTCCTGCTGGGCGCTGGAGGTCTGGAGGTGGATCCACTTCTCGGTGCCGTCGGCCAGCACGATGCGGTACTCCATCTCGATGTCCAGCCCAGCCGCTCGCGAGGCTTGCATTTGCGCCAGCACCCTGTCACGGTCGTCCGGGTGGCGAAAGCGGGCCAGGGCCTGGCTGTCGAGGATCACCTGCTCGGGCTCGATGCCGTAGAGCTCGCGCACGCCGGGGCTGACGTAGAGGAAGTGGTAACTGCCGTCGGGTTTCATCCGCAACTGGTAGATCACCCCCGGCATCTGTGCGGCGATGCGGCGAAAGCTTTCCTCGTTGACACGGTGCGCCTCGGCGGCCGCCTTCAGCTGGGCCTGGCTGTTGCGCATCGCGCTCAGCGCGCTGAGCTGGCTTGCCAGTGCGGACTCCAGCCCGGCCAGCAGTGCGGCAATCGCCAGCACCAAGGTGCCGTCTGCCAGGCAGAAGTTGGCGATCATCACCAGCCAGGTGACGAAGTCGACCGAGCTCAGGCCTGGCAGCGGCAGCCATTGGGCCAGCCCGCCCAGGGTCACCAGGCCCAGCACGTTCAGCAGCAAGGCCAGCGCGGCCGTGCGCATGCCGCACAACAGCACCGCCAGCGCCGGCACCACCATCAGGTAGATCAGGTTGACGGGGCCGACCAGGGCCACCAGGCCCATGCCTAGCACGAACACCAAGCCCATCAACAGGTAGGCCCGCCCGGCCAGTGGCCAGTTGCTGCGCCAGCGCAGCAGGGCCAGCAGGCCCAGCAAGCTCGCATCCATCACCGGCACCGGCCACAAGCCATTGCGCCAGGCCAGCCAGGCGCTGGGCAGCGCGATCAAGCTGCCCAGCAGCAGCAGCACGGTCAGCAGCGTGTCCAGCACGCGGGTACGCCAGGCCCGCAGGTCTTGCAGATCGTGCGAAGGGCGGAGCAACAGTCGCAGGACGCGGAACAAATCGAAGCTCCGTAAACAGCCCGGAGGCCGGGGGCGGGCGGACAGCTAACAGCGCATCGCCAGCTGCAAGCATCCTACCGCTGCCTCGCTGCAAGCAAAACGGCCCCGGTGCAGCCATGTACAGAGGCCGAAGATCGGGTTCAGTTGAACGGCAGTTTGGTTGGCAATCTCATGCGAGTGCCCAGCCGGTGAAGACCGGGTGTGGCTCAACCTGCTTGACGTTCTTTCGACAAGCGCCTAGTCTTTTTTTGACCAACTTCCTCATGGCCCCCATGCAAGAACAGTCCACACGAGCGACATTTCACGGATTGAATGGCGCAGAGCCTCCAGCCTCGCACGGCGGGCCCAGGCGCTGGATGGTCGCCTTGCTGCTGGCCGTGGCCGCGGGCATGCCGATGCAAGCCGGCGCGGCCGAGTCTGTCGCCGCCGTACCGGCCAGCGCGCCTGCAGGCGACAAGGTCGTCTACCACGTGGGCGACACCGAGTCGCAGGCGCTGCAGGCCTTGCGCAATGTGCGCAACCACCTGGACGCCGACCCGACGGCGCAGATCACCGTGGTAACGCTGGCCACCGGCGTCGACTTCCTGATGGAAGGCGCCAAGGACAAGACCGGCGCGCCTTACGAAGGCCTGGTCGCCGCGCTGCACAACCGCGGCGTGCACTTCGAAGTCTGCGAAATCACGCTGAAGAACCGCGGCCTGTCCAAGGACAAGTTCCTGCAGGAAGCAGACTTCACACCCTCAGGCGTGGTGCGCCTGGCGAAACTCCAGATCCAGGGCTACGCCTACATCAAACCGTAGATGGGGCACCCGGTCTTGCGAGTACGCCAGACCACCCGCCGGGCGGGTTGCGCAGCTGTCTTGGGGCGGATTGGCGCCGGCTGCACTGTCGCGTCGCGGGTTCGATCAGAGCAGCACGGTCAGCGGTGGCAAGCCAGCAAAGGCAATCGTGACCTGCTGGCCGCGGGCCACCTGCAGCGCGCCGTTCCAGCTGCCGGTCGTGACCAGCGTGCCGGCGGGCGCGCTTGCGCCGTGACGCGTCAGGTGGCGCAGCAGGCCCGGCAGCACCGCGCCGGGATGGCCCAGCGGATGGGTGCCCGTGAACTGTTGCGCTGGCTCGCCGCTGCGGGTCAGCGCCAAGGCTTGCGCCGCCCAGTTGCGCGGCGCGGGTGCCTGCCATGGCCCGAGGCCCAGGCCGCCATGGGACAGGCCGTCGGCCAGCTGCTGATCGGCGCTGGCGGCACCGGCCCAGCGGGAGGCGGCGAATTCCACCGCCACGGCCAGGCCGTCCAGCAAGGCCCACGCGCTGGCTTCATCCAGCTCTGCGGCCATGGCCGGTGTGACCGGCTGGCCCAGCCGCAGTGCGATCTCGGCTTCCAGCGCGGCACCAGGCCAGGGGCGGGCGCGCCAGTCCAGCGTTTCTCCATCGGCCTGCAGCACGCCGCTCTCGCCCAGCGGCGCATGCCGCAAGGCATCCGGCCCCGGACCGCCGCTTTTCCAGCAGCGCGGCAGGCCGCCCGCCGGCCACCAGCCCAGCGTGCCGCCCACCTGCTGCTGCAGGCCGTAGGCCGCTTCGGCATCGGCCGGCTGGCCGGTCCATTCGGCGGGCGACAGCAGCGCATGGTGGCGATGGGCGGCGACCAGGGCTTCGGCGAGCGGGTGGAGTTGGGGCATGGCGACGGGCCTCTGAAGTGCAGTCCTCGCAAGACGTGCGCGGACAGGGTTCGATTCCAGCATGCTCCGCGAAATCTTCCTGCATCAGAATTTTTGGTACTTTGGCTGGAACATGCTATAGTGCGAGGCTTGCCGGGAAGCAGCAATGCTTTGTCAGCAAAGCCCAGGTGGCGGAATTGGTAGACGCACTAGTTTCAGGTACTAGCGGGTAACTCCGTGGAGGTTCGAGTCCTCTCCTGGGCACCAACACAAAAAAGGCCAGCGCATTTGCGCTGGCCTTTTGCATTTCTGCGCCTGCAATGCGGGTGCAATGGATCCGTCTGGCGCGCGGTTTCAGGCGGTGAGAGGTTTGTCACGCTTTTTCGGGTGGCAAGGCCCGGTCAGGCCACTCATCCCCTGGCTGTGGGCTGGCCGGCATGATGCATGCATGTCAGCATTCCAGTCGCCCCATGTCCTGGAGTAAATACAGATGTATCGCCTGAAGACTTCCCGCGCTGTGTCGCCCCACCCCGTTCGCCGCCTGCGTTGCATGGCCAGTGGGCTTGCGTTGGGTCTGGCCGTTTCGTTGGCATCGTTGGCATCGTTGGCGGCACAGGCTGGCACCACCACCAGCACGGTCACCAGCCTGACCAGCCTGTCGCAGCGCATGATCTCGTACCGCCACCAGGAGCACTCGTGGCAGACGGCCGATGGCGGCATTCACGTGCTGATCAACCACACCAAGCAGTCCGGCAACAATTCGCTGACCCTGTATTCCAGCCATGACGCTGGCGCCACCTGGCAGCAGCAGCAGGTCCTCAACGGCACCGGTGCCAGCAATGTGTCGGACGGCTACTACGACAGCGCGACGTCCAGCTTGTCGGTCATCTATGACACCGTCGGCGGTGACATCCGTTTTGTCACCTTCCCGTACGACAGCAGCAAACGCAGCTTTGCGGCTGGCGCGATCCAGACGCTGCCGCGCGGCAGCGCCACCACCAGCGGCGCGAACCCCAGCTTTGTCACCGACACCAAGGGCAACACCTGGGCCGCGTTTGTCGAGACGGACAGCGCGGACGGCAAGTCGGTGATCGTGCTGCACCTGCGCAAGCCCGGCAAGACCAAGTGGAACAACACCGGCCTGCAGTTCGGCCCGAAGGACGCCACCGCGCCTGCTCCTCAGGTCAAGCGCAGCGCTCGCCTGGTGTTGACCCCCGCGGGCGTCGGCATGGTCTTCACGGTGCATGAAACCATGTATTGGTCCGAGCGGCCCGTCAAGGGTGATGCAGGCACTCCGTGGAGCGCGGCACAGACCCTCTACACCAGCCCCAACCCGCCAGACAGCGAGCCAGTGTCCAGCCACTTCAACACCGCGCTGGATGGCAAGGGCTACATCCACCTGGCCTTCGCCGACGGCGGTGCGCTGATGTACATGCGCTACGACGCCAAGTCGCTCGCCTGGAGCCCGTACGCGACGCTGGTGCCGGCCTCGGCAGGCGCGCAGATCACCTATCCGCAAATGGTCTGGCAGGGCAACCAGAACATTGCCATCATCAGCAACTACGGCGAGATGGCCCGCATCTACCAGGCGACCGACCGTGGCACTTCGGCTGCTGCCGGCGACACGGGCGACTTCGCCTGCACCGACCGCTTCCAGCATACGCCGACTTCGCAAACCGGCGGCCTGCAGGACTACACGCTGCCGCGCCTCGAAGCACCATCCAACGCATCGCTGTTCCAGCCGGTGCCGGTGTTCCAGCAGTTCATCGACTACACCAACGGCTACGCCCAGCAGCGCGCGTTGTTCAACTCGTTCTCGCAGTCCGGCACGCCAGGCTGCAAGAACTGACCGCCGGGTGGCTTCAGGCCACCATCGGCAACCCCACATAGTTCTCGGCCATCACCGTCTGCGCGGCCTCCGATTGGCGCAGGTAATCCAGCTCAGCCTGCTGCATGCGGTCGCCAAAGCCGGCGTTGTCCGGGAACTTGTGCATCAGGGACGTGAACCACCACGAGAAGCGCTCGGCCTTCCAGATGCGGGCCAGCGCGCGGGCCGAGTAGCCGTCCAGCCCGGCGGCGCTTTTTTCCTGGTAATGCTCGGTCAGCGCCTCGGCCAGGAACTGCACGTCTGACGCAGCCAGGTTCAGCCCCTTGGCGCCCGTCGGCGGCACGATGTGCGCCGCATCGCCCGCAAGGAACAGCCGGCCGAAGCGCATCGGTTCGGTGACGAAGCTGCGCAGCGGCGCAATGCTCTTCTCGATGGCCGGGCCGGTGACCAGTGCTGCCGCCGCTGCCGGGTCCAGCCGGCGCTTGAGCTCATCCCAGAAGGCCTGGTCGCTCCACTGCTCGACCTTGTCGTCCAGCGAGCACTGCAGGTAGTAGCGGCTGCGCGTGGCCGAGCGCATGCTGCACAGCGCGAAACCGCGTTCGTGCCGAACGTAGATCAGCTCATGCGCCACCGGCGGCACGTCCGCCAGGATGCCCAGCCAGCCAAAGGGGTACACCTTTTCAAAGGTGCGCAGCGAAGCCTGCGGCACGCTGGCGCGGCACACGCCGTGGAAGCCGTCGCAGCCCGCAATGAAATCGCAGCGCAGCTCATGGTCCCGGCCCTGGTGCTGGAAGCGCACGCGCGGCGTGTCGCCGTCGAAGTCCAGCACCTCGACATTCGTGGCCTCATACACCGTGGTCAGCCCCTCTTCGGCGCGCGCGGCCATCAGGTCACGCGTGATCTCGGTCTGTCCGTAGACGGTGACCCGCTTGCCGCCGGTGCGTGCATGCAGGTCGATGCGCGAGCGCTGGCCGTCCACGCACAGCTCGAAGCCATCGTGCGGCAGCCCTTCGGCGTGCATGCGGGCCGCCACGCCGGCGCGCTCCAGCAGGTCCACCGTGGTCTGCTCGATCACGCCGGCGCGGATGCGGCCCAGCACGTAGTCGCCGCTGCGCTGCTCCAGCACCACCGCGTCAATGCCGGCCTTGTGCAGCAGCTGGCCCAGCAGCAGCCCAGCCGGGCCGGCGCCGATGATGGCGACCTGGGTGCGCGTGGGAAGGGTGGTGGACGGCATGGCAAAGCTCCTGGCAATGGTGGCGGGAACAGCAGAAGCAGTGCGTTCGACAGCGCCCGCCGCGCCATCGTCGACTCAGATCAGCGATTGCAGCTGCGCCTGCAGTTGCAGCAGCAAGGGCAGGCCACGCTCGGCCAGCTCGTCCATGCGCATGCGCGAGGCATGCGCGCTGAGGTTGGCCGAGGCCACGACCTCGCCCTTGAAGTTGCGCAGCGGCACGGCCACGGTGCGCAAGCCCAGCTCGAATTCCTGGTCCACCAGCGCATGGCCGCGCGCCCGCACCCGCTGCACCTCGGCGCGCAGCGCGTCGTGATCCACCAGCGTGTGGGTCGTGCGGGCGGGCAAGGTCTGGCGGCGCAGCCAGGCGTCCAGCGCCTCGGGCGACAGCGCGGCCAGCAGCACCCGGCCATTGGCCGTGCAGTAGGCCGGCACGCGGGTGCCCGGCTGCAGCGTGCTGGAGGTCAGCCGGCCTGAGCTTGCGGCGGCCACCGAAATCACGTCGTCACCTTCCAGCACACCGGCCGACGAAGATTCCTGCAGTGCAGCCGCAATCGCCTGCAACTGCGGCTGCAGCAAGCGTGGCAGGCGCGACGAGTGCATGAACGATTGCGCCAGCCGCAGCACCTTCACGCTCAGCGCGAAGGTCTTGCCGTCGTGCTTCACATAGCCCATCTCGGCCAGCGTCAGCAGGTAGCGGCGGGCCGCGGCGCGGCTCAGGTCGGCCCTGCGGGCGACTTCGGCAATCGTCAGCTGCGGCCGGTCCTGGTCGAACACCTCGATCACGCGCAGCCCTTGCTGCAGGCTGGTGACGATGTCGGCAGTGCCGCGAGATTCGGTGGGAGGCAATGCCATGCCGGGCTCCATCAACGGCCGAACGCTCGCCGGCCCGGAGGCGGGCAGCAGCGCAAGGTCGGCAAGGCGGTTCGGCAGGGCGGGTCCCATGCGCCGGAGTCTGGGCCGGCGAGGGTCGCAGTGGGGAGGTAATGTGCGCTGTGCGCCCACTTTCCGTCAGATTGGGCGCATTGAAGCTGTGGAAAACCCGGAGACCCTGTCCCTGCGCCCGCCTCGGGGCTGTTTTGCCGTCCTTCGCATGTTTCATTTGTGAATGCAGAATCGACATGCACGACATCCAGGCCGCGACCCAGCCCAGGCAAGCTGCGAGGCTTGCCCGCAGCGCAGGCCCGGCCCGAAGAGGCCGGCGTGACAGGCAACAAGCGAGACAGCGCGCCGGCAGCCGCCAGGCGCGACAGGAGACGACACGATGATGGCAAGTCCGCCCACCGCGGCGCTGGCCGAGTTCCCCGCGGGTGCGCTGTCGCTCGGCGCCACGCCGCCATCGCGCGTGCTGGTGGTCGACGACGACGCCGACATGCGCCAGATGCTGGACGACGTGCTGCACCGCAGCGGCTTCGAGGTCGACTGCGTGGACGGCGCCGCGCAGATGCGCGAGGCCATGACCAGGCATCGCCATGACCTAGTGCTGATGGACCTGCGCCTGCGCAACGAAGACGGCCTGGTGCTGGCCCGGCAGCTGCGCCAGGTCTCGCGCGTGCCCATCGTGATGATCAGCGGCAGCAGCGACGAGACCGACCGCGTGCTGCTGCTCGAACTCGCGGCCGACGACTTCCTGATCAAGCCCTTTGGCATGCGCGAACTGGTGGCGCGCGTGCGCGCGGTGCTGCGGCGCTACGAGCAGGCCGGCGCACCGGCCGTCGCTGCACCGGCACAGGTCCAGGCACCGTCCAACAGCCCGCGCCTGGCTTTTGGCGACTGGGTGCTGGACCTGGGCCGGCGCGAGTTGCGCAGCCGCGCTGGCGAGTTGTGCGCGCTCACGCAGGGCGAGTACCGCCTGCTCGAAACCCTGGCCAGGCAACCGCAGCGCCTGTGGTCGCGCGACGAGTTGCTGGAACAGACCCGCAGCGCCGACACCGAGGTCTACGACCGCACCATCGACGTGCTGATCCTGCGCTTGCGCCGCAAGATCGAACCGAACCCGCGCCACCCGCAGTTCATCTGCACAGAGCGTGGCTTGGGCTACCTCTTTCAAGCGCCGGTGACGCCGCTGTGAGCGAAGCAGCGCCGCGGCTGGGCGATCGTGTCCGCACGCGGCTGCTGGCGGCCCTGGTCGCGCTGCTGGCCGCGGCCATCGTGCTGGCCTCGCTGGGCTGGTACGGCATGCGCAGCGCGCAGCGGGCGCTGGTCGGCTTCCAGGGCGAGCTGCTGCCGAACGTCACGCAAGCGCTGGAACTGGCGCAGCGCACCGCGCGGCTGGCGGCCATCGCGCCCAACGTCGGCGAGTCCCGCACCGCGGCCAACCTGGCCGAAAACTCCGCTGCAGTGGACGCGCTGCTCGCCGAGGTGCGCCGCCGCGTCGACACGCTGAGCAACGAAGGCGCGCTGGGCCCGGCGCTGCGCACTGTGCTGATCGACCTGACGCGCGACATGGGCCAGCTCGCCGAGCTGACCGGGCAGCGGCAGCAGGTCGAGGCGCAGCTGAAGCTGCAGGTGGCCGAGCTGGACCGCCTGGGCGAGCAACTTCCCGCGGCCGGCAACGGCCCCGGTGCCGCGGGCGCCAACGCGGTGACCGCGCTGTGGGCCACGATGGTGACCAGCGCCGGTGGCGGCGACGCCGCCAAGATCGGCAAGCTGCAGGCCGATGCCGAGGCGCTGTGGATTGCCGCGCGCCGCGAGCAGGCCGCGGGCCTTGCCAAGCCATTGCCGCCCGCGCTGGAGCGCAGCCTGCTGGACCTGGCCTTCGGCCCGCAGAACGTGTTGGCGCTGCGCCGTTACCAGCTGATGCTGGAAGGCCGCATCGCCTACCTGGTGGTGCTCACGCGTGGCAACGCCGACCAGCTCAGCAGCAAGGTCGACGAGTACGTGGACAGCCTGCGCAGCCAGGCGGCCGAGCGTCGCAGTCAGGTGCAGCAGGCCATCCGCTCCGGCGAGGCCGCGCTTTTGCTGCTGGCCCTGGGCAGCGTGCTGATCGCCGCGCTGGCTATGCGCCATGTGCGCCGCTTCATCTCGCAGGTCGAGACCATCACGCAGGCCATGACACGCCTGGTCGGCGGCGACACCGCGCCGCTGGCCCAGCGCACGGCCACCATCACCTTGCGGCGCGACGAACTCGGCGCGCTGGCCCGCAGCTTCGAGGTCTTCCGCGATGCGCTGCTGGCCAAGCAGACGCTGGTGCGCGACCTGCGGGCGCAGGGTGCGCTGCTGGCCGCCGTGCACCAGAGCATGACGGACGCGCTGGCGGTGTTCGGCCGAGGCGGCGAGCTGCGCCTATGGAACACCGGCCTGGCCGAGCTGTTCAGCCAGCTAGGCGTGACGCTGCATCCCGGCCAGCGTGCCCACGAACTGATGCAGGCGCTGCCAGCCGATGCCGCATGGAGCGTGCCGGGGCAGAGCGGCAATCCAGGCGACGCGGCCGAGCTGCTGCAGGCCCACCACATCGAGCTGCAATTGCCCGATGGCCGCCTGTTCGACCTGCGCAGCCAGGCCATGCCCGACGGCGGCACCGTCACGCTGGTGACCGACCTGACGCTGCGGCGCGCCATCCAACGCCAGGAGCAGCACACCCAGCGCCTGGAGGTGCTGGGCCAGCTCACGGGCGGCGTGGCGCATGACTTCAACAACTACCTCGGCACCATCATCGGCAACCTGGACCTGCTGGAAGCCGAGGCCACGCTGTCGCCCGAGGCCAGGCCGCGGCTGCAGCGCGCCTTGCGCGCAGCCGCCAGCGCGGCCGGGCTGACGCGCCGCCTGCTGGCCTTTGCGCGCCGCCAGCCGCTGGCGGCAGAGTGGGTGCCCATCGACGCGATGATCGACGAGATGCGCGACCTGATCGAGTTCAGCGCCGGCCCGCAGACCCGGCTGCAGCTGGACCTGCAGGCCCCCGAGGCGCAGCTTTTCGTCGACCGCGGCCACCTCGAAAACGCGATGTTGAACCTGGTGCTCAACAGCGCCTCGGCCATGCCCGAAGGTGGTGAGCTGTGCATTGCCACGCAGCGCCTGTCGGCCGGCGCAGACGGCAGTGGCGAGACGCTGCAGATCAGCGTTGCCGACACCGGCAGCGGCATTGCCGAGCATCTGCTGGGCAAGGTCTTCGAACCGTTTTTCACCACCAAGGCGCCGGGCGAGGGCAGCGGGCTGGGGCTGAGCATCGTCTACGGTTTTGTGCGCCAGTCCGGTGGCGAGGTCGAGGTGAGCAGCAGGGCAGGTGAGGGCACCTGTTTCACGCTGCGTTTTCCCTGCGCTGCCGGCCATGGCCAGGCGCTGCCGCCGGGCGCCCCGCAGGCGGCCGACGTGCCCGGTGGCAGCGAGCTGCAAGGCCTGTCGGTGCTGGTGGTGGACGACGACGCGGCCTTCCGCGAAACCGTGGTCGACCTGCTGCGCAGCGCTGGCGCGCAGGTGCAGGCGGTGGGCGACGGGCCAGCCGCCTTGCGCGCGGCAGACGAGTCGCCACTGCCCGACGTGGTGCTGACCGACGTGTGCCTGGGCGGCAGCATGGACGGCGTGCAGGTCGCCAACGCGCTGCGCCGCCGCCACCCGGCGCTGCGCCTGTGCCTGATGTCCGGCCTGGCCTTCGAGGCCGTGCTGCCGCGCCTCGAGGCACCCGAAGACGTGGGCCTGCTGCCCAAGCCCTTCGAGCGCGGCGCGCTCACCGCATTGCTCGCCGAGCCGGTGCCAGCGCCGCACTGAAACAAATGCAATTCGCCGTTCACGCACGGCGAGTCTGATGTGCTCCGAGCCGGATCACGGCCCCGACTGCCTTCGCGGCAGGACGCACATCGACAGGAGACATGACATGAACACCATCCCCCGCGCAGCCGCCCTGGCCGCCTTCGCCCTCGTCGCCAGCCTGGCCGCCACTCAGGCGCAGGCCGCGTCGATCAAGATCTCTTGCGGCGCCATCGGCTACGAGCTGGAGCTTTGCAAGAGTGCTGCCGATGCCTGGGCCAAGAAGACCGGCAACGAGGTGCAGGTGGTTGCCACGCCGGCCGACTCGAACGAGCGCCTGGCGCTGTACCAGCAGATTCTGGGCTCGCAGTCCGACAAGATCGACATCTTCCAGATCGACGTGGTCTGGCCCGGCCTGCTGGGCACGCACCTGATCGACCTGACGCCGTATGCCAAGGGCACGCAGTCGCAGCACTTCGAGAGCATCGTCGCCAACAACACCGTGGGCGGCAAGCTGGTCGCCATGCCCTGGTTCACCGATGCCGGCTTGCTCTACTACCGCAAGGACCTGCTGGAGAAATACAAGCAGCCGCTGCCCGCCACCTGGGACGACCTTTCCAAATCCGCCAAGCTGATCCAGGAAGGCGAGCGCAAGGCCGGCAACGACCGCATGTGGGGCTACGTCTGGCAGGGCCGCGCCTACGAAGGCCTGAGCTGCAATGCGCTGGAATGGCTGGTCAGCTTTGGCGGCGGCAGCGTGGTCGAGCCCAGCGGCAAGATCAGCGTCAACAACCCGCAGGCTGCCCAGGCGCTGCAGACGGCTGCCAGCTGGGTCGGCACCATCTCGCCGTCCGCCGTGCTGAACTACGCCGAGGAAGAGTCTCGCGGCGTGTTCCAGGCCGGCAATGCCGTCTACATGCGCAACTGGCCGTATGCCTGGGCGCTTTCACAGGCGGCCGACAGCACGATCAAGGGCAAGGTCGGCATCACCGTGCTGCCCAAGGGCAGTGGCGCCAACGGGCGCAGCGCAGCGGCGCTGGGCGGGCACCAGCTGGCCGTCTCCAAGTACAGCAAGAACCCGGCGATTGCCGCGGACCTGGTGATGTACATGACCAGCGCCGAAGTGCAGAAGGAACGCGCGATCAAGGGCTCGTTCAACCCGACCATGCCGGCGCTCTACAAGGACCCCGAAGTCCTGAAGGCCAACCCCTTCATGGGCGAGCTCTACGGCACCTTCGCCAGCGCCGCCGCACGCCCGGCCACCGTGACCGCCTCGCACTACAACCAGGTCAGCAACGCCTTCTGGAACAGCGCGCACGAGGTGCTCGCCGGCCAGGCCAAGGCCACCGCCGCACTGCCGCAACTGGAGACCTCGCTCGGCCGCACCAGCCGCGGCGGCAAGTGGAACTGAAGAAGTAGCGCCCCCAGGGCCGGGCTACGCCCAACCCGCCCCCCGAGGGGGTGAGGAAACTTGGGGCGGCCCGGCGTTCCCTCAGGAGCTCGTGGTGGAACTCGCAGTGAAAACCGAATCGACGACAGCCGCACCCGCCGCGCCAAAGTCTGTGGTGCACGGCGGCGGCATTGCCCGCCACCGCAGCCGCTGGGCCTGGGCGTTGCTGGCGCCCATGCTCTTGCTGCTGCTGGTGATCGCCGGCTGGCCGCTGGCGCGCACGCTGTGGTTCAGCCTGACCGACGCGCAGCTCTCGCAGCTGGGCGACTGGCACTTCATCGGGCTGGACAACTACCTCGGCGAATACGGCGTGCTGATGGACGCCGGCTGGTGGCAGTCGGTGTGGACCACGCTGCGCTTCGCGCTGCTGTCGGTTTCCATCGAGACGGTGCTGGGCCTGGGCGTGGCGCTGCTGATCAACCACCCCTCGCGCCTGCGCACGGGGCTGCGCGCCGCGATGCTGCTGCCCTGGGCCATCCCCACCGTGGTCTCGGCCAAGATGTGGAGCTGGATGCTGCACGACCAGTTCGGCATCCTGAACCATTACATGGTGGCGCTGGGCATCCTGCACGCGCCGCTGGCCTGGACGGCCGACCCCAAGCTCTCGCTGTTCGCCATCGTGCTGGTGGACGTGTGGAAGACCACGCCCTTCATGGCGCTGCTGACGCTGGCCGCGCTGCAGATGGTGCCGTCCGACTGTTACGAGGCGGCGCGGGTGGACGGCGTGAAGCCGCTGGCGGTGTTCTGGCACATCACGCTGCCGCTGATCCTGCCCGGCCTGGCCGTGGCGATGATCTTCCGCATGCTGGACGCGCTGCGCGTGTTCGACGTGATCTACGTGATGACCTCCAACGCCCGTGAGACCAAGAGCATGTCGGTCTATGTGCGCGAGCAGCTGATCGACTTCCAGCAGGTCGGCGTTGGCTCGGCCGCGGCGATGCTGCTGTTCTTCACCATCGCGGTGGTCACCATCACCTATGCGGTTGCCATGCGCAGCCGCGTTGAAAAGGCATCCGCATGAGCACCACCTCTGCATTGCAGGCGCCGCGGCGCACCCCTTGGAAGATCAGCCTTGGCGCTATCGGCTACTGGCTGCTGGCGGCGGTCTTCACCGTGTATTCGGTGTTCCCGTTCCTGTACGCCATCTCCACCTCGCTCAAGCGCGGCAGCGAGATGTTCGAGCCGCGGCTGGTGCCGCTGGCGCCCACCTTGTTCAACTACGTCACCGTCTTTCGCGATCAACCGTTTGCCCACAACCTGCAGAACTCGCTGCTGGTGGCCGGCGGCGTGGTGCTGCTGTCCATGCTGGTCAGCCTGCCGGCCGCCTGGGCGCTGGGCCGGGTGGAGTTCCGTGGCCGCGGTTTGCTGCTGCTGAGCATCCTGTCGGCCTCCATGTTCCCTCAGGTCGCCGTGCTGTCGGGCATGTTCGAGCTGGTGCGCTGGTTTGGCCTGTACGACAGCCTGGGCGCGCTGCTGTTCGCCGACCTGATGCTCACGCTGCCCTTCACCGTCTGGGTGCTGGTGACCTTCATGAAGCAGCTGCCAAAGGAGCTGGAAGAGGCCGCCATCATGGACGGCGTCGGCCCCATCGGCACCATCTTCCGCATCTTCCTGCCGGTGCTCTGGCCGGCCCTGGTCTCCACCGGGCTGCTGGCCTTCATTGCCGCGTGGAACGAGTTCCTGTTCGCGCTCACCTTCACCATTTCCACGGAGCAACGCACCGTGCCGGTGGCCATTGCCTTCATCAGCGGCGCTGGCGGCCACGAGCTGCCCTGGGGCCCGATCATGGCCGCCTCGGTGATGGTCACGCTGCCGCTGATCCTGCTCGTCATGTACTTCCAGCGGCTCATCGTCGCCGGCCTCACGGCGGGGGCCGTGAAGGGCTGAAAACACTTCCCTCCGACCCACTCACCACACTCACCATGCAACAACAAGGTTCCGACTCCGCCTGGTGGCGGGGCGGCGCGCTCTACCAGGTCTATCCGCGCAGCTTCCAGGACAGCAACGGCGACGGCATTGGCGACCTGCCGGGCGTCACCCAGCGCCTGCCTTACATCGCCTCGCTGGGCGTCGAAGGCCTGTGGATCTCGCCGTTCTTCAAGTCGCCCATGCGCGACTTCGGCTACGACATCAGCGACTACTGCGACGTCGACCCGATCTTCGGCACGCTGGCTGATTTCGACACGCTGGTCACCGAGGCCCACGCCTTGAACCTGCGCGTGCTGATCGACCTGGTCATCAGCCACACCTCCACCGAGCACCCCTGGTTCCAGCAAAGCCGCGTCAGCCGCGACAACCCCAAGGCCGACTGGTACGTCTGGGCCGACCCATTGCCCGATGGCTCGCCGCCCAACAACTGGCTGTCCATCTTCGGCGGCAGCGCCTGGCAGTGGGAGTCGCGCCGCAAGCAGTACTACCTGCACAACTTCCTCAGCAGCCAGCCAGACCTGAACTTCCACAACGAAGACGTGCAGCAGGCCGTGCTCGACGTGGCCGAGTTCTGGCTGCTGCGCGGCGTGGACGGCTTCCGCCTGGACACCGTCAACTTCTACGTGCACGACAAGCAGCTGCGTTCCAACCCGCCGCAGCCCGAAGGCCACTGGGCCGTGGGCGTGCCGCATTGCAACCCGTATGCGCTGCAGCAGCATGTGTACGACAAGAGCCAGCCCGAGAACCTCCCGTTCCTGGAGCGCCTGCGCACGCTGATGGACCGCTACCCCGGCACCACCAGCATCGGCGAGATCGGGGACGACCACCAGTACGAGCGCCTGGCCGAATACACCCGCGGCCAGCGCCTGCACATGGCCTACACCTTCAACCTGCTGGGGCACCCGTGTTCGCTGGCCTTCATCCACAGCACGCTGCAGGAGTTCGTCGCCAGCACCGAAGGCGCCTGGGCCTGCTGGAGCCTGAACAACCACGACGTGGACCGCGTCGTCACCCGCTGGCAGCCGCTGGGCGAGGCCAGCCGCATCGCGCCGGTGCTGCTGGGCCTGCTGGGCTCGCTGCGTGGCTCGCCCTGCCTGTTCCAGGGCGAGGAACTGGGCCTGGCCCAGGCCGAGCTGCCGTTCTCGGCCATCCAGGACCCGTATGGCAAGGAGATGTGGCCGGACTTCCCCGGCCGCGACGGTTGCCGCACCCCCATGCCCTGGCAGGCCGCCGCGCCGCACGCCGGATTCAGCACCGTCACGCCCTGGCTGCCGGTCGCCGAGCCGCACCTGCCGCACGCGGTGGACCGCCAGGAAGGCGACGACCAGTCGCTGCTCGCCCACTACCGCCGCTTCCTGCACTGGCGCCGCGGCAACCCGCTGCTGCGCAGCGGCGAGATGGCGCTGCTGCCGGCGCACGAACAGGTCGTGGCCTTCGTGCGCCACGAGGCTGGCGAACCGGCGCTGCCGGCGGCCGAAGGCGACACACCCAAGCACCTCGTCTGCGCCTTCAACCTCTCGCCACTGCCGGCGCGCTATGAGCTGCCCGCCGGCACCGCCGTGATCCCCGTCAACGGCCACGGCTTCATCGGCAGCCACGAGCCGCAAGTCATCCTGCTGCCGCCGCATCAGGCCTTTTTTGGCCACTTGGTCCCACAAAGCCAGTTGGCAAGGAGCGCGTCCTCATGTCCCGCATCGAACTCCGAAACGTCTCCAAGCGATTTGGGCCTGTCTCCATCTTTCATGCCATCGACCTGAGCATCGCGCCAGGCGAATTCGTCGTCTTCATCGGCCCCTCGGGCTGCGGCAAGTCCACGCTGCTGCGGCTCATTGCCGGGCTGGAAGACGCGAGCGACGGCGAGATCGAGATCGACGGCCGCATCGTCAACGCGCTGCCGCCCGCCAAGCGCGACGTGGCCATGGTCTTCCAGAGCTATGCGTTGTACCCGCACATGAGCGTCTACCAGAACATGGCCTTCGGCCTGCAGCAGCAGAAGCTGCCCAAGGCCGAGGTGGAAGCCCGCGTGAAGGAAGCCTCGCGCATCCTGCAGCTGGACGAACTGCTGGACCGCAAGCCCAAGCAGCTCTCCGGCGGCCAGCGGCAGCGCGTGGCCATTGGCCGCGCCATTGTGCGCAAGCCAAAGGTGTTCCTCTTTGACGAGCCGCTGTCCAACCTGGACGCCGCGCTGCGCGTCAACACCCGCGTGGAGATCGCCAAGCTGCACCGCCAGATCGGCTCGGCCAGCATGATCTACGTCACCCACGACCAGGTCGAGGCCATGACCCTGGCCGACAAGATCGTGCTGCTCACGCCCGGCGCCGGCGCCCGTGGCGAGCCCGGCATCGCCCAGGTCGGCTCCCCGCTCACGCTCTACCACCACCCGGCCAACCGCTTCGTCGCCGGCTTCATCGGCTCGCCCGCGATGAACTTCGTCGAAGCCGGCGTGCTCGCCGCAGACGCCGAGCGCGTGCTGCTGGACTGCGCCGGCCAGTCACAACTCGTGTGCGCGGATGGCCGCGGCATGCAACCCGGCCAACGCGCCACCCTGGGCATCCGCCCCGAGCACCTGCTGGCCCAGCGCGAAGCCTCAGGCCAGGACACCGGCTGGCCCGCCCAGGTCCAGCACGTCGAACACCTCGGCGAACACGGCTACGTGCACGCCAAGCTGCGCGACGGCACCGCCACCCTCATCGCCAAGGTCCACGACGAGAACTTCCAGGTCGGCGACATGCTGCGCCTGGTCGCACCGCCGGAGAGCGTGCATGTGTTCCGGGAGGATGGGACGGCGTTGGCGAGGCGGTTGGTGGCGGGGGCGGTTAGCGCCTGAGCGGCTTCAGGGTTGCGGGGCCGTCGGGCACAGATGGCCGGCGTTGGTGTTGTAGCGTCGGCCATCTGGGCACTCGTCTACATTCTGTTGCTCAGCCACTTCGCCGAGTCCGCAAGCTCATGCCTCTCTCCGAACGCGAGCGCCGACAGATTGAACTGGCCGAAAGCCGCAGCGTTCCCATCAATTGGGCCGCACTGGACCGCAAGTTCAACCTTACCTGCAGCGTCATCGTTACGCTGGGCGTCTCATTCGAGGTGTTGGTAGAGCTTGCGAAAGTGACTACCCAACTCATTGAGCAGGCCGACCGAGCGTTGGCGTTGACCGGGATCGTGCTGTTTCCCGTGATTTGCGATCCGGCGATCTATGTCAGGGCCGACAAGCTCACGCACAAGCGCAGTGACCGCGCCTACTTCGTGGTTCGGAACATGGACTTCGAGGTTTGGCAGCGAGCACGACGCCCAAAACGGCTCAAGCTTGCCGTCGAGCACTTCGAGGCCAGCATTGCGTGGATTCCGTCGCGGCACCTGCCAGACGAAGATCGGACATTCCTCGTCGAAGTGCTCCATCAAGCTGCTGCTCAGATGGCATCAGGAGTCAAACAGATTCGTGATTTTTCGTGACGACGGTGGGAAGCGCTGGAAAAACGGCAGCTACAAGCGCAAGGGCGCCATCGTGGCACTTGCCGAGGTGGTCGACGTTGGCAAACCGGCAACTGCATTCTCGACGGTGCAGGGCTGTGATGCTCTGAGCCTGGGTAGCCGAGTTGCCATGACCATTGGGCGGGTGGAGTGTCATGTGTCGGGCACCTGACCGCCTACAGGGGCCAGAGCTTTCGTAGCCGCGCCAGTTCGAACTGCAACTGCTGCAGGTGATCCACATGCGCAGCTAGTTCCTTCAACGTGAAGGGCTGGCTGTGTTGGTCCGGTGAGGTCGGAAGGCCCACGACATTGACGACGTGGCCGGTGTGTGGCTCGACGCCCCAGCGCCCGTGCACCAAGCGATTACGCAGCAGCCTGGCTTCCGCGGCGCCGGCAAGCCAGGTTGCGTAGGCTTTTCCGGCCTCGCTCGATGGTGCGAACTTCTTCGCGACGGCCTTCGACAGAAACACACGCCTAGCCTCGAATGCCATTTTTGCAATGCGAGGCGTGAGCGTGTCCAACTGGGCGCCATCGTCCACCCAGCAAGCACACAGACCGAGGTGCATGTCGAGCCGCGAGAACTCCAGCAGCATCCTGCCGAGGTGGGTGACCGCTTCTGCTTCCATTGCCTCGCGCAACTCGGCAGCCTCGATCCCGGTCAGATCGCGCATGGGGTCTTCTCGGCAATCAACGGGTTCAACAACGGTCTCACACCCATGGCGCAGCACCTGAGGATTTGGCTAGCATGTGCTGATTTTGGCTCGCCCCTAATCAGAGGGATCGCAAGTGCTTGGAACCCAATTGCCGCAGCGACTCGGCATGCGTGACTTCGCATGCTGCGCATCAACCTCATGAGGACATGTAGATCAATCAGAGCCAAGGGCATCAAGTGTTTCCGAAGAAATTGCGTCTCAAAAATAGACGGTACCCATGTGGCTTGAGGTCAGGCTTTGCAAGGCGACAACGTCTTGACGTTGGACGTCATTCATTGGCTTCGAGATGTCGTTCTGCAAGACCTGACTCTCGCAGTTTTGACCCTTGCAGTTTCGACACCTGACCTCAGGCCATCGCTTCTCCACGCGCCTCTGCCTGCTCGGGCCGGTGTCCCACAACCCTAAAATCGGTGCCTCAGGCTCGTTGGAGATGACCCACGGCGCTGCAAAGCGGCCGACGGACAAAGAAAGTCAGCCTTCGCGTGGATGCGCGCAGCGCGCGATCACTTCCGCAGGCACCTTCTTGCCGGCGCAGCGCTTCATTTGGTCGGTTGTACGATCGCGAGATGGCGGACAAGATCACGGCGGCCTTCCTTCAACACGCGGCCAACATCCTCACCAACTCCGAGAAGGCTGGGCCCGGCTACCTCTCCGGTGGCAAGGTCGTTGAGCTTACCTCTGCCTACTCGGTCGATTTTGCAGTCGACATTAAGTGGGCGACGACACCCTTGCAGGCACCGAGTAAACGAGCCGCCCTGTTTGACAATTTGCTGGCGTTTGAGCCCAAGCAGCAATACCAAATCGTTCGTGAACTCTGTGACCGCGTTGACCCCGCCGGCGATCAGACGGAAATCGTCAAGCTCAAGACGCAGCTCTTTGTTCAGTTTGCCGAGTGTGCCGATCAGGATCAGTTGACCGACATGCACCGAACCTTGCTCGACGAAACCCGGCATTGGCTCAACGATTATCCCGATGTGCGCAAGCTCTTTAACGAGGCGCTGCAAAAGCACGATAACGGCATCTTCAAGCGAAACACTCTCGACGACCTGCGTCTTGCGCTAGAGAAGCTGCTGCACGACCTCTTCGAAAACGGAAAATCTTTGGAGAATCAGCTCGCTGCCGTCGGGACATTCGTTCGCGAGCGCGGCGGGTCAGCAGAGCTTGCCAACATGTTCCAGAAGCTGGTCGATTACTTCGCGAAGTACCAGAATACTTTCGTCAAGCACGACGACGCCGTGATCGTTGCCGAAGTCGAGTTCGTGTTTGAGCTCACTTCGTCATTCATGAAGCACTTCATCCGGCTATCGAGGGCAACGCCTTGATCATCCTCGGTCATGTCACCATCGAGCATCCACGGGGCTTTCGGGGCTTGGGCCGGTTTTGACCCTCGCAGCTTTCTGCCGCAACAGGTTCATGTCGGGTGGGAGAATTCGCCGCGTTTCGCGTTGTATCCCGTGTCATCCAACCTGGAGATCCCGCCCGTGAAGATCATGTTCTCTGCCTTGTCCCTGGCCTGCGCCGGCCTGCTGGCGTCCGCCGCCGCCGCCGCCTACGCTGCTGACGCCGCGCCGTCGACCGCCGACGTGGCTGCGGCCTGCAAGCCCGACGTCGAGAAGTACTGCCCCGGCATCAAGCCGGGCGACGGCACGCTCAAGGCCTGCATGAAGGAGCACCGCAAGGAGCTCTCACCCGATTGCAAGAAGGAACTGATGGAAGCCCGCAAAGCCAAGCAGAGCTGAGTGAGGCTTGACGCAGCGGCCCGGAAGGGTCGCTGCGCCCGCCGAAGGCCTCGGGGAGTTCGCCTCAGAAGGCGGCGTTCGGTGAGGCCCGCCGTGGCCGCTCAGGCAATCGTATCCACCACCCCGCCATCCACGCGCAAAGCCGCGCCCGTCGTCGCCGAAGCCTGCGGCGAGCACACATACACCACCATGTTCGCCACTTCCTCCGGCGTGGCCACGCGCTGCAGGATGGACGAGCTGCGGTGGGCTTTGACGAACTCGTTGGCGATGCGTTCGGCGGTGGCCAGGTCGCCGCCCGGCGCCACCAGTTGCTGCACGCCTTCGGAGAGCGTGGGGCCGGGCAGCACCGCGTTCACCGTGATGCCGGTGCCGGCCAGGCTCTTGGCCAGGCCGCGCGAGACGGCGAGGTTGCCGGTCTTGCTGAAGCCGTAATGGATCATGTCGGCAGGGATGTTCAGGCCCGATTCGGACGAGATGAAGACGATGCGGCCCCAGTTGTTCTGCTGCATGCCGGGCAGGTAGATGCGGCTGGCGCGCACGCCGGACATCACGTTGACCTCGAACATGCGCGTCCACTCTTCGTCGGGAATCTCGGCGAAGGGCTGCAGGTTGAACACACCCACGTTGTTCACCAGGATGTCAGCATGCGGTTCGGCGGCCTTCAACACCTCGAAGCCCGCGGCGTTGCCCAGGTCAGCCGCCACGCCACGCACCTGGGCGCCCGGCACCGCAGCGCGCAGCTTGGCCAGGGCCTGGTCCACGTCGGCCTGCTTGCGGCCGGTGACCACGACGCTGGCGCCGGCACGTGCCAGGCCGAGCGCGATGGCATAGCCGATGCCGCGGGTGGAGCCAGTGACGATGGCGGTCTTGCCGTTCAGGACGATGTTCATGGCGAGTCAATTCCTTGGAGGGGAGTGTGGTGGGCCGCATGTGTGCGGCACCTGGTGGCACGATTGAAGCACCGGAGGCCGAGGAGAGGGCCGCCCGGCGCGATCAACCCTTGAAGGGCTGAGCCTTTGATGAGGCGGCCTGGTTCAGCCGGATCAACCCGTGATTGCGCCGCCGCCATCGACCAGCACGGTGCTGCCTGTGGCGTAGCCGTTGCCGGCCAGGAAGAGGATGGCCTGCGCGATGTCGTCGGCTTCGACCACGCGGCCTGCAGGCAGCCGCTGCGCGGCGGCGTCGAACATGGCCTGGCGCGCTTCGCCCGGCAGCCGGTCCCAGATGGGGGTGTTGACCATGCCGGGCGACACGGTGTTGACCCGCACCGGCGCCAGTTCCAGCGCCAGGCCGCTGACCAGCGCCTCCAGTGCGGCGTTGATCGCGCCCTGCAGCACGGCCGTCTTGCTGGGCCGCACGCTGAGGAAGCCGGACACGAAGGTCAGCGAGCCGCCGGGGGTGATGCGGGCCGCGCGCGCCACGCCATAGGCACCCCAGAACTTGCTGTCCATGGATCTGCGCGCATCGGCCAGCGGCAGCTTGCGCACCGGGCCGCTGGCCGTCTGCGCCGCCGAGACCACCACATGGTCAAAGTCCGGCCGCTGCGCGAAGAACGCCTCGACAGCGGCGGCATCGGTCATGTCGAGCAACGCGGTGTCGATGCGCCCCTTGTCCCGGGACGCGACGGCTGCCAGCCGCTCCGCGTTGCGCGCCGCGATCGTGACGCGGGCCCCCGCGGCGGCAAAGGCCAGCGCCGTGGCGGCACCGATGCCCGAACTGCCGCCCACGATGAGCACGGTTTGGTTCTGAAACTGGGTCATGGGAAGGTTCTCCTGATCCCATGATCGACGGCGGTGCCGCGCGGCGCTTGGCGCTGTGGAGGGAGGCCGCCGTGACCCTGACGGGGGACTCGGGCTGCGGCGTGCCGCAACGGTGCAGGGCGGCTTGCGCTGAAGCCCTGGGCCGCTATCTGGCGATCTTGGGCGCTGCCGCCTGAAGCGCGCGTTCCGCCACCAGCGCCCGCCCCACCGCCAGCACCTGCTCACGGAACCATCGTTGGCTTGCCAGCGCGTCGCTGCGGCGGTGCCAGTGCAGCACGAACGGCACTTCGTCCACGGCCAGCGGCGGTGGTAACAGCACCAGTTGGTCGCCCAGGCCGGAGGCCTGCACGGCGCCCACCATCAGCGTGGCCATCAGGTCGCTTCGGGTGACGACGGCCGTTGCGGCAAAAAGCTGGGGCAGCCGCAGGGCCACGCGGCGTTGGAGGCCCTGCTCGGCCAGCTTCAGGTCCACCAGGCCCACGCCGTCGCCCTCCGGCGAGACCAGCAGGTGGTCCATGGCCAGGAAGCGTTCCAGCGTGAGCCGGCGTTTGGCCTGCGCATGGCCGCGGCGCAGCACGCAGACGAATGGCTCGCTGAACATGGGTGCGGTGAGGATGCGGGGCGTGGCCGAGCCGGGCACGCCCACCGCGGCGTCGGCTCCGCCGGCGTCCAGCATGGCCACCGCGTCTTCCCGAGCGGTGAAAGCCTTCACGCGCAGCGTCACACCGGGGGCGGCCTTGGCCAGCAGCGGCACCAGGCGCGGCAGCGTGACCAGGGCAGGGTGGTCCGACAGGGCCAGCGTGAACGTGGCCGTGCTGCTGGCGGGCTCGAAGGGCTGCGTGAAGGCCAACGTCTGCTGCAGCTGCGCGAGGGCGGCGGTGATGGGCTCTGCCAGCTCGGTGGCGCGGGGCGTGGGCCGCAGGCCGGTGGCGCTGCGCACGAAGAGCTCGTCCTTCAGCAGGTGGCGCAGCCGGGCCAGCGCCGCGCTCATTGCCGGCTGGGTGCGGCCGATGCGCAGGCCGGCGCGCGTCACGCTGCGCTCAAGCATCAGCGCTTCGAAGGCCACCAGCAGGTTCAGGTCCACCGCATGAAGATCCATGCCGTGGATTTTGCGGCATACCGTTATTCGATTGGACGTGGGTGGGCGCGGTTTCTACAGTGGCACCATGCCTTCCGACATCACCCTTTCCCTAGCCGCCGCAGTGCAGCCCAACGGCCTCAGTGCCGCCGAGCAGCGCGCCATCGAAACCCTTTACCGCGCCTTCAACGAGCAGGACCCGGCGCTGGTCCATGAGGCCACCACGCCCGACTGGCAGGACATCCCGCTGGGCCCCGGCCAGGCGCCAGGCCCGGCGGGGCTGGGCCCGGTGATCGCAATGTTCGCCCAGGCCTTCCCCGACGTGCGCATCACGGTGCAGGAGATGTTCGGCCACCAGGGCCGCGCCGCGGTGCGCGCCCGCATCACCGGCACCCACCGCGGCGAGTTCTTCGGCATTGCGCCAACCGGCAAGCCCATCGACGTGGTGATGCACGAGGTGCACCACCTGCGCGACGGCCGCCTGTCGCACACCTGGCACCTTGAAGACTGGTTCGGGATGCTGGGCCAGCTGAGTGCCTGGCCGCGTCAAGCCTGAACCCCACGTTCCTTTCCAACGAGCAACCCCATGCCCACCATCGCCCTCGTCTATTTTTCCCAAGGCGGCAGCACCCACCTGCTGGCCCAGCAGATCGCCGCCGGTGCACGCCAGTCCGGCCAGGCCAGCGTGCAGCTTGTTCGCTTGCATGGCCACCAGGTCCACGAAGGCCGCTGGCAGGACGACGCCGTGCTGGCGCAGCTGAGCGCCGCCGACCTGATCGTCTTCGGCGCGCCCACCTTCATGGGCGGGCCGGCCGCGCAGTTCAAGGCTTTTGCGGACGCCACCGCCAGCCTCTGGTTCGCCCGCGCCTGGACCGGCAAGCTCGCGGCCGGCTTCACCACCAGCGGCAGCCCCAGCGGCGACAAGCTGGTCACATTGAGCTACCTCTCTGTGTTCGCCTCGCAGCACGGCATGCACTGGCTGAGCTGGGACGCACTGCCACGCCAGCCCGACGGCACCAACCACCTGGGCAGCTCGCTTGGGCTGATGGGTCATAACCCCGCGGGGCCGGGAGAAGCACCGTCGCTCAGTGAGGCGGATGCGCTGTCAGCCCATCGCTTCGGCGAGCACCTAGCGAGCACGGCCGGGCGGCTGCTGGGCGCGGCCTCACTGGTGTGGGCACAGGCTTGAATTCGCGCCACCCGGTGTTTGAGGCGGGTTCGCTTCGAAGCTGAGGCACGCCGGTACGACACGGCGTCTTGCCGTCGGCATTGAGCGCGTCAATCGCGAGGCGCTGGACCGACGATGAAGTTCAGTTGTTCCAGCGCCCTGGCAAGGTCGAGAGCAGCCTGCTCGCCTCTCGCCTCGATGGTGACAGGACTGCCGTCCAGCACCTTGTCGATGGCATGCTTCGCGTCAGCGAGTCCGAGAAACGAATACTCTCGGATGGCTTGGGTCGCCGAGACCTTCTGAGCTCCAACACGCGATCCAGTGATCTCCACTTGGCGATGCTGCAGACGAGCGGCTGATGTTTCCATGTGCGTTTCCTGTTGGTTTGCTTGCTCAGAGCAGCAAGCGGACTTGCGCCCCAGCATTCTTCGAAACCAGATTGTGCTGGCTTCAAACCCACCACCACGATCGCAACCCGCCAGCCCCGACGCGGGCGCCCCATACGCGATAAGCAGCACGACGACGTCGTTTTCGCTGAGCGGCTTCGTTGGCATGGGCGAAGGTCTGCTTGTACCGGTCGTTCAGGGCCGCCAATGACTTCGCAGATACTGCGCGCCGATGTCGCTGACCTTCCGGATCATCCTTTTCCTGTTCGCTGCGCTCTTCGGCCTGATGCTGGCGCTCTGGGCGAGTGGAAATGGACACTCGTGGGCCGATTGGCTACCCGCCGCGTTCTGCTTTTCAATCTCGGCGACATGCCTGACCCGCGGCAGATTCGCTCATTTCTTCGGTGGCCTGATCGCATTGGGTGTGATTGGCGCAGGGCTTGCCTACCTGGCCAGCGCCTTGCGCTCGGGACCGGTCTACACCGGTCGGCGCAGTGACGAATCGCTGGTCAACGCGGCGTTGTTTTGCCTCGTCTTTGGCGGCGTGGCAGCCAAGTATCTTTGGGCGACCCGCTTCGGCTTTGTCACACCGCCCAAGCCCTTGGCAGAACGGGTCACCGTTGAATTTGACGCGGCGATGGTCCGCGTCCGCGTGATCGACGATCCACGGAGCGACTGGAATCAGAGCTTTCGATGGGAGGACGTGACCCGGGTGTGCTTCATGGATGGCGGCGTTGAGGACTCCGACTTTCTGCTCATTTCCTTGCGGGGAAAGCCGAGTCCGGTTGGCGTGCCGACCGAAGCCAGCGGCGGGCCGGCGCTCCTCGCAGCCTTGTCCGAGCGCGGCCGGTTTCCCGAAGAGGTCTGGCGCAAAGCCCTCGGTGAGACCGACGGCGGCGTGCATTGTTGGCCGCCCCACGAGGAGCCCGCTGGACATTGAAGTGCCGGCGTTCAGCCCGACCGCGCAACGCGCCCCAGCCGCTTCACCATCGGCCCCAGTTGCTCCGCCGAGGTGTTGCCATAGCCAATTACCAGGCCGTTGTCCTCGGGCTGCGGCTGCATGGCGTAGCTGGACAGCGCGCCCACACCCAGGCCTTGTCGCCGTGCTTCGTCGACGATGGCCTGGTCGCGCAGCGCTGGTGGCAGGCGCACCGTGAGGTGCAGACCGCCCTGGCCGCCGAGCACTTCGTGGTCCACGCCCAACTGCGTGGCCAGCGCCTCGCGCAAGGCCTGCTGGCGTTCGCGGTAGAGGCGGCGCATGCGGCCGAGGTGGCGGGCGAACTGGCCGGTTTCGAGGAAGCGGGACATCGCCAGCTGTTCCAGTCGGTGGCCGCCGCGCAGCAGCTCGGCCATGGGGCCGGCGGCTGCGTCCTGCAGCGCCGCAGGCAGCACGAGGAAGCCCAGGCGCAGCGCGGGGAACATGGTCTTGCTGAAGGTGCCAATGTAGAGCACCGGCGCGTCGGGCCGCAGGCCTTGCATCGCGGCGATGGGCTCGCCCTGGTGGCGGAACTCGCTGTCGTAGTCGTCCTCGATGATCCACGCGCCGGCCTCGGCTGCGCGCTGCAGCAGATCCAGCCGGCGCGCCACCGAGAGCACGGCGCCGGTGGGGTACTGGTGGGCCGGCGTGGCCTGGATCAGCCGTGGTGGCGTTTCACGCCAGGCCTGCGGCGGCACCTGCAGGCCTTGCGCGTCCACCCGCATCGGCACCAGCTTCAGGTCGCCGGCGTTGAAGGCGGCGCGAGCGCCGCGGTAGCCTGGGTCTTCCAGCCACGCGGTGTCACCGGGGTTGGTGAGCAGGCGCACGCACAGCGTGAGCGCCTCCTGCGCGCCCTCGGTGACGATGACCTGCGCCGGCTCGCAGCGCACGCCGCGCGAGGCGCGCAGGTGCTGGGCCAGCGCCTCGCGCAGCGCGGGCTCGCCCAGAGGGTCGCCATAAGCCAGCGTGGCCGGCAACGCTTCTTTCAGCGCCTGCTCGTGGGCACGCCGCCAGGCTGCGAGCGGGAACTGGGCCAGCGCAGGAATGCCGGGCGCCAGCGGCAACGGGCCAGGCGCCGCACCGCGCGTGGGCTGCAGCCTGGACAGGCGCTGCGCGGTCTGCGTGGCAACCAGCGCAGCAGATGCGGGCTTCGCCTTCGCAGCCAGCCGGCCCTGCAGCGCCGCTACCCGCGTGCCTTGCGTGTCGGCCACCACAAAGCCTTCGGCGGCCAGTTGCTCATAGGCGATCAACACCGTGTTGCGCGCCACGCCCAGCGATTCGCTCAGCGCGCGAGAGGACGGCAGCTTGCCGCCGGCCGGCAACTCACCGGCCAGGATGGCCTGCTTCAGGCGCTGGGTCAGCTGGGTCTGGCGCGGTGCTGCGCCTGGGCCTTTTGCCAATGGGCCGGCGAGCAGTGGAGCGTCCAGGGTCATCGGAATCATGGGAAGTCGTGGTTCCATCAGAAGCTGACGGCGTGGTACTTTTCATGATGCCACGATGCGCCTATCGTCCAGGCTTCCACTGACTGCATTCGCAGACCCGCATGACTGCCACCACCCTGCAGGTCCGGCCGCTGGCCGAGACCGATTTCGATGCCTGGCTGCCGCTGTGGCGCGGCTACCAGGCCTTCTACAAGACCGACATCCCGCTGGCGACCACGCAGACCACCTTCGCCCGTTTCCTGCACCCGGCCGAGCCGATGTTTGCGGGCCTGGCCGAGCTGCACGGCCGGGTCGTCGGCCTGGTCCACTGCATCCGCCACCGCAGCTGCTGGACGGTTGGCGACTACTGCTACCTGCAGGATCTGTTCGTCGACCCGGAAGTGCGCGGCGCCGGCGTGGGCCGCGCGCTGATCGAGTGGGCTTATGCCCAGGCCGCGGCCGCAGGCTGCTCGCGCGTGCATTGGCTCACGCACGAGACCAACAGCGAAGCGATGAAGCTTTACGACCGCATCGCCAGCAAGCCTGGCTTCGTGCAATACCGCCACCTGCTCTGACCCACCGAGACGACCATGACCCAGGACCTGCACTTCAACGAACACGGCCAACCGGTCGGCGCCAAGCTCGAAGGCTGGCAGCCGCGCGCGCTGCCACCGCGCACGCCGCTGGCGGGCCACTGGTGCCGCCTGGAGCCGCTCAGCGTGGCCAGGCATGCCGAGGCGCTTTACGCCGCCTACAGCGTGCAGGCAGACGGCCGCGACTGGACCTACATGCCGGCCGGCCCGTTCCCTTCGATGGCTGCGCTCACCGAGTACCTCACCAAGGCCGAAGCCTCGGCCGACCCGTTGCATCACACCATCATCGACAACGCCACCGGCCAGGCCGTCGGCACGCTGGCGCTGATGCGCATCGACCCGGCCAATGGCGTGATCGAGGTCGGCGCCGTGGCCTATTCGCGGCTGGTGCAGCGCACGCCCATGGGCACCGAAGCCCAGTTCCTGCTGATGCAGCGTGTCTTCGACGAACTCGGCTACCGTCGCTACGAGTGGAAATGCAACGCGCTGAACGCGCCTTCGCGCCGTGCGGCAGAACGCTACGGCTTCCAGTTTGAAGGCATCTTCCGCCAGGCTGCCGTCATGAAGGGACGCAGCCGCGACACCGCCTGGTTCGCCATGCTGGACCACGAATGGCCAGCGATCCGCCCGGCTTTCGCGCAATGGCTGGCGCCGGAGAACTTCGATGCCAAGGGCCAGCAGCGCAGCCGGTTGGGTGAACTGGTGAGGGTCGCGTTGGGCCGCTGACACGGGGCATGCTTGGGTAGCAGTGCAACTGCCGGCCGCCTCGCCGAGAATCGGCCGCATGTTTGGTCTGCCCACCACGGCCACTGCGCCGTTTTGTCCGTCCGAGGTTCGCGGCTCGGTTGATGTTTCCTCCTCGCAGCCGCTGTGGAAGCGGCTGGCGAAGGTGGCCGGGCCGGGGCTGCTGGTGTCGGTCGGTTACATGGACCCGGGCAACTGGGCGACCGACATCGAGGCGGGCTCGCGTTTCGGACCGGCGCTGTTGTGGGTGGTCTTGCTGTCCAGCGTGGCGGCGATGCTGCTGCAGACGCTCGCGCTGCGCCTCGGGCTGGTGACGGGGCTGGACCTGGCCCAGGCTTGCCGGGCGCGCTACCGGCCGGCGGTGAACCGGGCGCTGTGGGTCATGGCCGAACTGGCCATCGTGGCCTGCGACGTGGCGGAGGTGCTGGGCACGGCATTGGCGCTGCACCTGTTGTTCGGCATGTCCTTGCTGGCCGGCATTGCGCTCACCGCGCTGGACACAATCTTCGTGCTGGGCCTGAAGGGCCGCGGCTTCCGGCAGGTCGAGGCCATCGTGCTGGGGCTGGTGATGACCATCGGCGTGTGCTTCCTGGTGCAGATCATCCTGGTCCACCCGGACTGGCATGCCGTGGCGCAGGGCCTGGTGCCGTCCGGCCTGGTGGCGCAGGACCCGCGGGCACTGATGCTGGCAGTCGGCATCCTCGGCGCGACTGTGATGCCGCACAACCTCTACCTGCATTCGTCCATCGTGCAGACGCGCCACTTCGCGCCCGACGACAAGGCCAAGCGTGAGGCGATCCGGCTGTCCACCTGGGACACGGTGATCTCGCTGACGCTTGCGCTGCTGGTCAACGGCGCCATCCTGACGCTGGCGGCTTCGGCCTTCCATGCCAAGGGCCAGACCGAGGTGACCGAGATCCAGCAGGCCTATCACCTGCTGGATCCGCTGGTGGGTGCGTCCATTGCGTCGGTGCTGTTCGGCGTGGCGCTGCTGGCCGCGGGCCAGAGCTCCACCTTCACTGGCACCATCGCCGGCCAGGTCATCATGGAAGGTTTCCTGCGGCTGAAGATTCCGTGCTGGCAGCGACGCCTGGCCACGCGTATGCTCGCGCTGGTGCCGGCGTTTTTCGGGGTGCTGTGGCTGGGCGAGGCGGGTGTGGGGACCATGCTGGTCGGCAGCCAGGTGGTGCTGAGCCTGCAGCTGCCGTTTGCCATCTGGCCGCTGCTGCGCCTGAATGGGGACGCGAAATTGATGGGCCGCTTCCAGCTGCGCGGGCCGATGAAGGCCGCGGCCTGGGCGCTGCTCGCGCTGATCTGCGTGGCCAATGTGGCGCTGCTGCGCGAACTGGTCGGCTGAAGAGGTGCCTTAGTTCGCTGCGAGCGGAATCGCGTAATGCATGGTCGATGCGTGCGAGTCGGCCGCGTAGTCGGCGCCATAGAACTCCAGGTCGCAGCCGCCAGCGTGCCGCTCGCCGGACCGCAGCAGCCAGCTCGAATAGATGTAGTTGACCGTCTGGTCCAGCCCTGCGGGCAGGCCGCGGTGCGTGAAGCGCGCGTAGCGGGCCGCGGGAATGCGCAGGCTGGCCAGCCCCTTGCCCAGCGGCCCGACGTGTGTGACCGGCGCCGCGGCCCAGTACACCAGCTCGTCGGACTGGGCCGAGGTCTGCTGGACCACGCCGTGGCAGCTGCCGACGATCCGGTTCGGCACGTCGGCCAGCAGTGGCAGGAACGCAGCCCACAAGGCAGGCAGCTTGCTGGCCACGTTGTTCTTCTCGGAGTCCATGCCGTGAAACTTCGTGCTCAGGCCGACCAGCTGCATCTCGCCGTGTTCGATGAACTCGGGTTCCAGCGACACATTGGCATGGATGTGCCGCAGGTAGTCCTCGTCGAACCGGACCTTGTGCAGGAAGGCCAGCGCGCCGGCATGCCGGCGGTAGTGCGCTGGCGTGACGCTGAACGCCTTCTTGAACGCCCGCGTGAAGCTCTCCTGCGATTCGAAGCCCGATGCCAACGCAATGTCGAGCACCCGTTCCTGCGTGCGCGCCAGCTTCTCCAGCGACAGTGAAAACCTGCGCGAGCGGATGTAGGTCTTCAGGGTCTCGTTGGTCAGTGCCTTGAAGATGCGCTGGTAGTGCCACTGGCTGAGGCCGGCGTGGCGCGCCACATCGGCCGGATCCAGGTCCCCGTCCAGATGGGCTTCGATGTAGTCGATGCCGCGCTGCACCTGAGCGAGGTAGTTCATCGCGGGTTTCTTCGCGTGCCGTTCATTGGGCGGGCACTTCGAAGAACCCGGTCATCGCCACCAGCGCACCCTGGCCATCGTATTGGCCAAAGCTCACGCCGTCGCCCAGCACCTTGCCATCGCCATCGACCATGTGCCATTTGGCAACGCTGGCATCGTGGTGCGCCAGGAAGCTGGTGGTGACGAAATGGCCACCGGGAACTTGCCTGTGGAAGTCCAGCATGTAGTCGATCAGTTCGCGGTGACCGCGGGCCGTGACCAGCGGGTCCTGGTAGACGCAGGCTGGCGCCACGCTTTGCGCCAGGGCTGCGGCCTTGGCATCGGCCGAGGCTTCGCGCCAGGCATTGGTGTAGGTTTCCCAGGTGGTCTGTCTGGCGTCACGCATGTCGTTTCCTCGGGTGGGTTGCAGAAGGCCGCAAGCCTACCGAGAGGGGGCGAAACGCTTTTGATATTTTGTGCGAACCTCTTCAAGGGCGATGGCAGTGGGCTACACCCTGCGGTGCTTCGCCAGCTTCTGCAACAGCTCCAGCAGCATCACCCGCTCGCCGGCGCTGAGGTGGCGCAGCAGGTCCTGCTCCATCGTCAACGACACCTCGTGTGCCTTCGCTGCCAGCACTTCGCCGGCTGCCGTCAGGTGCACGTTCTGCGCCCGGCGGTCCGTCTCGCTGCGCACCCGCGCCAGCAGGCCTTTCTCGCTGAGCTTGTCCAGCATCAAGGTGATGTTGGCGGCGGTGACGGCCAGCGTCTGCGCGAGCTGCTTGCCGTTGATGCCCGGATTGAATTTCACCAGCACCAGGGTCGTGAACTCCACCGGCCGCAGGCCGAACGGTTCTGCAATGCGCTTGAAGAAGATCTTCTTCAGCGGAATGTCCGCCTGGGCCAACTGGTAGCCCAGCAGGTGGGCGAGGCAGGTCTGATCGACGCCGGGGGCGTGTGGTTCGGGGGCGGAGGACATCCGGGCAGTGTAGTGAGCGCCGTGGTCAGTGCGAGAGCGAATAGGCCACCACGTAGTCGCCCCGTTCCGGTGACTGGCGTGCGCCGCCGGCCGAGATCAGCACGTATTGCCTGCCTGTCTTCGGCGAGCGGTAGGTGATGGGCGTGCCCTGGCTGCCCACCGGCAGGCGGGCCTTCCAGAGCTCCTGGCCGTTGCCGCTGTCGAAGGCGCGCAGGTAGAAGTCCTGCGTGGCGGCGAAGAAGACCAGGCCGCCCTGGGTGGTCAGCGAGCCGCCGATGGTCGGCATGCCCACCGGCATTGGCAGGCCCAGCCGCACGCCGTGCAGCACCGAGTCGCGCACGGTGCCCAGCGGCACTTCCCAGGCCACCTGGCGGGTGTCCAGGTTGACGGCGGTCAGCGAGCCGAAAGGCGGCTTCTGGCACGGGATGCCGATGGGCGAGAAGAAGCGGTCCTTGACCACCGAATACGGCGTGCCCTTGAGCGGCACCGCGCCCATGCCGGCGTTCACCGCTTCGGCCCCTGCAGGCGCCGAAGCGCCGCCGCTGGCCGGCTGCTGCGGCACCATGCGCACCCACAGGCCCAGGCGCATGTCGTTGGCGTAGATGGTGTTGGTGGTCGGGTCGATCGACAGGCCGCCCCAGTTCATGCCGCCCAGCGAGCCGGGGAAGCTGAGCGAGGTGTCGGTGTCGGGCGCGGTGTAGAGGCCTTCGTAGCGCATGCCGCGGAAGGCGATGCGGCACATCAGCTGGTCGAAGGGCGTGGCGCCCCACATGTCGGCTTCGGTCAGCGTTTGCGCGCCGATCTGCGGCATGCCGACCGACACCGGCTGCGTCAGCGCATAGGGCTCGCCGGGAATGCCGGCCGGCTTCACGGGGGTCTCGATGACATTGGTCAGCGGCTTGCCGGTGGCGCGTTCCAGCACGTAGAGCTGGCCGGCCTTGGTGCCGAAGACCAGTGCCGGCACGGTGCCGCCTTCGGTCTTCTTGAAGTCGAAGAAGGTGGGCTGCATCGGCACGTCGAAATCCCAGAGGTCGTTGTGCACCGTCTGGAACAGCCAGCGCTGCTGGCCGGTGGTCGCGTCCACCGCCAGCATCGAGGCGCCGAATTGATGGTCGCGCTCGGTGCGCTTGGGGCCCCAGAGGTCGATGGCGGCGCTGCCGGTGGGCATGAACACGGTGTTCAGCGCCGGGTCGTAGGACATGGGCGCCCAGACGTTGGGCGTCGAGCGGGTGTAGGTCTTGCCGGGCGAGGGCGCCTGCTTGTCGTCCGGGTTGCCGGGGTCGAAGGCCCAGCGCAGTTGGCCGGTGATGACGTCGTAGCCGCGCGCCACGCCGCCCGGCATGTCCAGCGCGACGTTGTCCGCCACCCGCCCGCCGACGACCACGGTGGTGCCGGCCATCGTCGGCGCCGAGGTCAGCGCGTACAGCGGGTCCGGCGCGTCGCCCATGCCTTCGCGCAGGTCCACGCGGCCGTTGCGGCCGAAGTCCGGGCAGAAGTTGCCGGTGTCGGCGTCCAGCGCGATCAGCTCATCGGTGATGGTGTTCATCAGGATGCGCCGTTGGCACGGCGCACCTTCCGCGACCATCGCTGGCGGCACCGGGCTGCTGCCCGGGTCGGTCGGCTGCAGCAGCGGCTGGTTGGCATCGAAATAGGCCAGGCCGCGGCAGCGCATCCAGACCTTGGCATGGGCGTCGATCACCCGTTTCCACTTCTCCGCGCCGGTGTCGCCGTCCAGTGCGATCACGTTGTTGTGCGGCGTGCAGAGGTAGACGGTATTGCCGATCTGCAGCGGCGTGAGCTGGTCCTCCGCGCCATTGCCGTCCGACTGCGGCACGTCGCCGGTGCGGTAAGTCCAGGCCACGGTGAGATCGCCCACGTTCTGGCGATTGATCTGGTCCAGCGCACCAAAGCGGTCCCCACCCGGGCCGTTGCCGTAGTGCGACCAGTTGGCAACCGCGCTTTCGGCGGGGGCCGGCACCTGGCCGGAGGCAATGGTGGTGTGGTGGATGCCATGTGGCTGGAACATGCCCCAGACCGTACCCAACAGGCCGGCCAGCAGCAGTGCCGACAGGCCCAGGAACATGCCGGTGCGCGGCGCGAGGGCCGCGCGGCGCCGCAGCGCCGGCTGCACCAGCAGCATGAGCAGCAGCAGGCCGGCGAAGGTGAAGAGGCGCGCATGCAGGGCCCAGAAGTCCAGCCCGGCTTCCCACAACGCCCAGCCCACGGTGCCGGCAAATGCCAGCCCGTAGACCACCAGCGCCGAGCGCTTGCCGCGCGTCAGCAGCGCGCCCGAAACCACCAGGGCCAGGCCCATGGCCAGGTAGTAGGCGCTGCCCGCCCTGGCGATCAGCATGGCGCCGCCAGCGGCCAGCGCGAGGCCGATCAGGACCAGCAGCCCGCCCAGTGCGGCCGCCGGCCAGGGTGTGGTGCTTGGCGTGGGGGTGAAGGTTCCTGAGTGGCGCATGGGCTTCCCTGTGAGCAGAAGAGGTGCCGGCATGCGCAAGGGCCACTGCCGCCTGGCAGCAACTGCGCAGCAGGGCCAGTGTAGAAGCGCGGGGAATTCGCCTCGGGCCAAGGGGCTTGGCGGTGCCGTGCCGCGGTGTATCGTGCGCGGCATCGCCAAAATCAGGGTGGCATTCGTGAGCATCTCCCCGTCAAGCACGCCGTATCCCATCGGCACGCCAGGCACGCCCTGGGCTGCCGCTGAAAGAGCCGCCTGGCTCGCCCGCCAGCCGCTGCAGCGGGTCTATGCCGAAGAGGTCGTGGCGCCCCTCAAGGCCCTCGCCGCTGGCCTGCCGGCACAGGCAGAGCTGTTCCAGTACGGCACGCTGGACTACACGCGCCTGGGCTTGGCCAGCTACCCACTGTGGGCGGTGCGCAGCCGCGCATGGCGCGCCGATCATCCGGTCGTGCTGGTCACCGGGGGCGTGCACGGCTACGAGACCAGCGGCGTGCAGGGCGCGCTGCTGTGGCTGGAACACGAGTTCGGCCGTCATGCCCAAGGCCTGAACCTGCTGGTGCTGCCGTGCATCAGCCCCTGGGGCTACGAGACCATCAACCGCTGGAATCCCGATGCCTTGGACCCGAACCGGCAGTTCAAGCCGGCCAGCCCGGCGGCAGAGTCGGCGCTGGCCATGGCCTGCGTGGCTGCCAACTGCACCCGCGTCGACCTGCACGTGGACCTGCATGAAACCACCGACACCGACAACAGCGAGTTCGGGCCCGCCAAGGCCGCGCGCGACGGCGTCGCGTTCGACTGGCACGCCATCCCCGACGGCTTCTACCTGGTGGGCGACACCGAGCGCCCAGCGCCCGAGTTCCAGCGCGCGCTGATCGAGGCCGTCCGCCCTGTGACCCACATCGCCGAGGCCGACGAACACGGCTGCCTCATCGGCGAGCCGCTGCAGCAGGCCGGCGTCATCAACTACCCCAAGCGCGCGCTCGGCTTGTGCGGCGGCATGACCGCTGCCCGCCTGGTCACCACCACCGAGGTCTACCCCGACAGCCCCACGGCCAGCCCCGCCCAGTGCAACCAGGCGCAGGCCGCGACGGTCACTGCGGCGATCGCGTATTTGCAGCGGGTTTGAGGGCGCATGCGCACGGTCTGTCGCATCCCTCAATAAACTGGAAGCGCGAAGTCCTCGTCGATCTTCCGGGCTTGAGCAGCGGCGCCTGGTTTCAACAGGCGTTGGATGAGCCTGCTACCGAAAACTCGTTGCAGGATGTGGGCGATGGCGACGCCGAACCGCGTCCTCACGTGCATGAGTCGAATCATTCGGGGGCTCAAGGCCTGCTGTGATCGCTCGGCGTACGGACGCACGATGCTTTCGTAGGCTCGGAAGGCTTCGCTGCAGGTCGGGTTCGCCTTGATTTCCCCCGCCAGGACGTAGGCTCCGACGAGGGCCAAGGCCGTGCCCTTGCCCGTGAACGGCGTCGGGCAGTGCGCCGCGTCGCCCAGCAAGACCAGCCGGCCTTTCGACCAGGTCGAAGCTTGCACCTGGCTCATCGGTCCGAAGTAGAAGTCCTGTACGGCATCCAGTTCACCGACGAGCCGGTCGGCCACCGTGCCCCGACCTTCCAGCGCTGCACGAAGCATGTCACGCCGAGACAACGTCAACGGCCTTTGCGGGTCGGGCTCGCTGGCCGGAAAAGTGACCAGGACGGTGGTCTCCGTCGGGCCTCCAGGCCTCAGGTGGATCATCGTGCCGCCAATGCCGTTCACGGAGCAGGCCCAGAGGTCGTCTTCTGGACGCCGGGGAATCTTGAAGAAGGCCATGTAGGCGCCGAGATAGCGCAGGCGCGTTTCCTCGGCGAGCGCCAGGGACCTTGTCGACGAGCTCATGCCGTCGGCGCAGATCACCAACTCGAATGCCTCCGTGGCGCCATCGTCAAAGATCACGCGCACGCCGTCCCCAGTCTCCTCGAGGCCAGTGACATGGGTGCCAAATCGGTACTCTGAGGTATGGCGGGTCGCATCGAAAAGCACACGTGCGAAATCGCCTCGGAGGATTTCGAAATCGCTGGTCAGGCTGCCGAAACCATTCTTGGGAAAGACGGCCACCACCTTGCCGGCAGCGTCCAGCCATTTCTGGCCGCACTCCCCCGTGTCGCGAGCCTGGATCTGCGCCGTCAGGCCCATGCGCTTGATGACCTGCTGACCGGCACCCTTCACGTCGACGTTCTGTCCCCCGTCCCTGAAGGCGCTGGCCTTCTCGACGACGACCACCGAGAAGCCGTGCTTGCTCAGCCACCAGGCACACGCAGGGCCGGCGATCCCGCCGCCGCAGATCAGGATCTTCTTCGTTCGTTCCAAGGTGAAAGGCCTCGTGGTGGTTCGGAACGGCCACGTTAGGCGGGGCATGTCTTGGCCACAAGGATCCAACATGCCATGATGTATTGAATTCTTGCCATGCCGCCTCCGGCGTCCCGGACCCGCCCGATGCCCGTTTTCAGAGACGCTTCTTCAATCGATTGGGAGGATCCGGACCTTGTCCCCAGGCCCGTGATCACCCTCGGCGCCGCTGGCCTGGACATGGCTGTGACACACGGCGACGACACCCGGAAGGAAACAGACTTCCACCACCATCGAAAGGGTCAGTTCCTGCTGTGGATGCGGGGAGTGCTCACCTGCGAAGTTGCCGGCGGCCTCTGGCTCGTGCCGCCGGGAAGCGCCATCTGGGTGCCCGGCGGTGTGCGGCATCGAATGGAGGCGGCCGGCACGATCGAGTGTTACGTCGTCTACGTCGATCCTGCCGTGGGCGACGCATTGCCGCGAGACTGCTGCACCTTGTCGACGACGCCGCTGCTGCGCGAGTTGGTGATCCGTTCAGCGGCATTGCCCATGCGCTACGAAGAGGGCGCCATGGCGTCCAGGTTGATGACGCTCCTCGTCGACGAAATGGCTTCGGCGCAGCCAGGGCTCGTTCATCTTCCCCTGCCGACAGACAAGCGACTTGGCAGACTTGTCGAGTGGCTCATGGCCAGCCCGTCCGATGCAGTCAGCATCGACGCCTGGGCAGCCCGAATGGACATCAGTCCGCGCACGCTCTCCCGCCTTGTCTCCCGAGAAACCGGCATGAGTTTCGGACGCTGGCGCAGGCAACTGCACATCCTGCTTGCCTTGCAGTGGTTGGCCAGGGGCGCGACGGTCCAAGATGTCGCAGCCGGGCTCGGCTACGAGAATGCGAGCAACTTCGTGGTCATGTTTCGCAAAGTGCTCGGCGAAACGCCTGGACGCTACTTGAAGTCGAGAACTTGAAGCTGACAGGGGCCTGGCGAGTGCCTGGCTTCATTGCAGCCCTCGCTGCTGCGCCGCGAATGTGCTCGACCCGGACGGCGACAGCCTCGACGCCCGTGCCGCTCAGGGCCATGGGCCGCTTCGAGCACTCAGTTCGCCCCGGCCATGCGCTCGGCCAGCCAGTCCACGAACACCCGCACGCGGGACGACAGCTGGCGCGCATGCGGATACAGCACCGAGACCGGCATGGGCGCAGGCCGCAGCTCGGGGAAGACCTCGACCAGTTCACCGCTGAGCAGCTGGGCCTCGACGTGATAGCGCGGCACCTGGACAAACCCCAGGCCGGCGAGGCAGCAGGCTGAATAGGCGTAGGCGCTGCTGACGGTGACCGGGCCGCGCAGCATCAGGCTGCGCTTCTCGCCGTCCACCAGGAAGTCGAAGGGCAGCACGCGGCCGCTGCTGCCAGCGTAGTTCACCGCATGGTGCTGCGGAACTCGTCCAGCGTCTGCGGCGTGCCGCGCCGCGCGAGGTAGTCGCGGCTGGCGCAGGTCACCAGGCCGAGCAGCGCAACCCGCCGGCCCACCATGGAAGAGTCCTTCGGTTCGCCGGAGCGCAGCACGCAGTCGATGCCTTCGCGCACCAGGTCCACCATCCGGTCGCCCAGGCCGATCTCCAGCTCGATGTCCGGATAGCGCGTGTGGAACTCGCCCAGGTGCGGCAGCACGAAATGCAACGCCTGCGTGCCCTGCAGGTCCACGCGCAGCTTGCCCTTGGGCCGCAGCTGGGCGCTGCGGAACAGGTCCTCGCTGTCGCCCACGTCCTGCAGGATCTGCTGGCAGCGCAGGTAGTAGGCCTCGCCGTCCAGCGTGGCGCTGACGTGCCGGGTGGTGCGGTTCAGCAGGCGCACGCCCAGCCGCAGCTCCAGCTGCTGCAGCGCCAGGCTGACCGAGGCACGCGGCAATTGCAGCTCATCCGCCGCCTTGGTGAAGCTGCCCAGGTCGACGATGCGCACGAACAGGTGCATCGCATCCAGCCGGTCCATGCACGCTCCAATTGTTTAGGTGGTTTGGATTGTGATGGATTGAATCGCGTATTTATCTGGATCGAGTCGAACAATAAATTAGCGGCACGGGATCAGACCACGGTCCTGCCCCAGCCAAGCCCTCATCACCGGAATCCACCATGAACACCCCAGTCACTTCTTCCACCACTCTCCGCGTCGCCATCGTCACCGGCGCCTCGCGCGGCATCGGCGCCGCCATTGCCCAGCGCCTGGCGGCCGACGGCCATGCCGTCGTCGTCAACTACGCCGGCCGGGCCGACGAGGCCGCGCGCGTCGTCGAAGCCATCCAGGGCAGCGGCGGCCAGGCGCTGGCGGTGCAGGCCGATGTGGCCGACCCGGCGGCGGTGCGCGCGCTGTTCGACGCTGCGGCGCAAGCCTTCGGTCGCATCGACGTGCTGGTCAACAACGCCGGCGTGATGCCGCCGCAGATGCCGATGCTGGTCGACACCGAAGACGCCGAGTTCGACAAGCTGTTTGCGATCAACGTCAAAGGCAGCTTCAACGCAATGCGCGAAGCCGCCAAGCGCCTCGCGCCGGGCGGCCGCATCGTCAACTTCTCCAGCAGCCTGGTCGGCACCGCGCTGCCCGGCTACTCGGTCTATGCCGCGACCAAGGCCGCCATTGAGACGATGACCTTGGTGCTGGCCCGCGAGTTGCGCGGCAAGCAGATCACCGTCAACGCCGTAGCCCCCGGCCCGACCGCCACCGCGCTGTTCCTGGACGGCAAGTCGCCCGAGCTGATCGAGCGCCTGGCCAAGGTGCCGCCGCTGGAGCGCCTGGGCGAGCCGGCGGACATCGCCAACACCGTGGCCTTCCTGGTCGGCCCGGACGGCGGCTGGATCAACGGCCAGACGCTGCGCGCCAACGGCGGCATGGTCTGAGGAGGCACGCATCATGAAGACCACCATCCTCGTCACCGGCGCGTCCAGCGGCATCGGCCGCCTCAGCGCCAAATCGCTGGCCGCGGCCGGCCACACCGTCTACGCCAGCATGCGCGCGGTCATACCAAGAACGCGGCCCGCGCCGTGGCGGGTTTGAGCGCTGGCTTGCCATTTTGGCAAGCTTGCCAGGCGGCCTAAAACTCGGCGTCCGTCTTTGCGTTGCGTGCCCGGATCGCTTCTTCGGTCCGAGGCACCAGCGTCTCGAGCCCTGTCTGCACCGCCTGGGCCTGGATCTTGTCGACGAACGGGCGAAACCGCTCGTCGTAGAGTTGGAAGGCCTGCTCGTGGTCGCCGCCCGTCGCTTGCATCGCGTCGGCCAGTGCGGCCGCACCGTCGATGGCGAGCGACCCACCCATCCCGGCCGCGGGCGACGCGCAGTAGGCCGCATCGCCAACCAGCGCGACCCTGCCGCGCGACCAAGAGGGCATGCGGATCTGGCACAGCTTGTCGAAGTAGAAGTTGGTGGAGCCCGCCATTTCGCGCAACATCTCCTCAGTCCGCCAGCCCACGCCAGCGAATTGCGCCGCGACGATTCGGCGCTGCTGCGCCTCGTCGCGGTGGTTGTATGGGATCTCGTGCTCGGAGACGAAACTCAGGATCAGGTCCGTCTTGTGCTTGTAGGCATTGAGCATTGCGGCCTTGCCCGGCACGTTGAACATCTGCGCGGTGTCCTGCTCGATCAGCAGCTTGTCCACGATGGCGATCGAGAAATACTGCTGGAGAAAGTGCGTGTACTGCGCTTCTTCGCCGAACCACAGCTTGCGCACGCCGGAGTGCATGCCATCGCAGCCGAGCACCAGGTCGAACGAGTCCCGGGCGCCGTGCCTGAAGCTGACCTCGACCCGGTCGCCGATTTCGGCCAGGGCCGAGATGCGGGTTCCGAAGACGATCCTGCAACGGTCTTTCACGGCGCCGTGCACTATGTCCAGCAGCACCTCGCGCTCGATCTCGAATTCATCTTCGGGTGTTGGATCGCCTTCCTCGCGCAACACCAGCATGCGGGCCGTTCGGTCGTCCGCGTGCTTGAACTCCCAGCGCCGCAAGCTCAGCCTGTTGGCACGGATCTGCGCCAGGAGCCCCATGCGCTTGACGATGTCCACGGTGGCCCCGCGGATGTCGACGGCCGTGCCGCCCCGTCTCAGCCCGCCGCAGGTCTCGACGATCGTCACGTCATAGCCCAGCTGGCTCATCCAGTACGCGGACGAGAGGCCCGCAAAGCTCGCACCGGAAATGAGCACCTTCCTGGCCTTGTCCCTTGTCATCCGCTGATTCCTTTCGATTGCTCAACCACGATGCGTGGTTGAATTGTGTACTCGATAAAACTTAATCGCAATATATTTTTTACTTGGTAAAAGTTCCTGCGAAATGGCAGGCCTCTTGCGCATGCTTCGGCTAAGCTTCGCGCCCATGGGCGAGTTACGCGAGAACAAGAAGCGGGAGACCCGGCAACGGATCTCCGATGTGGCAACGAAGCTGTTCTTCGAGCGTGGCTTCGAGGAGGTCACGATCGACGAGATCGCGGTGGCGGCGAAGGTGTCGAAGATGACCGTCTTCAACTACTTTGCCCGCAAGGAAGAGCTGATGCTCGACCGCGAGGACGACCTGAAGATGCTGCCTTTCCGGCAAGCACTGATCGAGCGGCCTGATGGCACGCCGCCGGTCGATGCGCTCCGCGCGTGCCTGGCGGCGTTGAACGGACAGAAGCACCCGCTCTGCTACATCAATGGCCAGGTATTGGACTGGTGGCGGGTGGTCGACGCGAGCCCCTCGCTCCAGGCCCGTTTGCGCGAGCTTGCCGACGAGGCAGCCGAGGGCCTCGCGGTCGCACTGGCCGGGCCGAATCCAGACGGCCTGACGCGGCTCAAGGCCGGGATGATCGTGTTGATGGTGCGGACGGCACGCGAAGAGGCGGTCCGCTTGCTGGCGCGCGGCGGATCGGCGAAGAAGGCCAACGCAGCGTTCCTCGCGCTGATGGCGCAAGGGTTCTCGGCGGTCGAGGCGCTGGCGCCCCAAGTCTGAGCGCCTGGCGACTGCGCGGGGCGTCTTGCGCGGGCGCCTCGCGCTGCCGAACGCTCAAGGGCTTTCGATGCGGCTCAGGTTGTCCTCCGAGTTGCGGTCGATGCGCTTGTTGTACGGGTCCACGCCCACCCAGGCCGGCGCCTGGTCCACCACCACCATCACCGTCTGGCTGCCGGTGTGGATGGCCTGCTGCGCGAAGGACAGCACTGATTTGGCGGTGTAGCCCGGCCGCCCGGGCTCGGCGCTGAAGACGCCGATGTCGAAAGGCTCGGCCAGCGGCGCTTCGGTTTCCTTGCCCTTGCCGTCCGCGTAGAACTTCTTCGCCTCGACGACGAAGCTGACCTCGTACTTGCCGTCGGCGCGCCGGACTGCCTTGGCCTGCGATGCCTTCACGTCCAGCAGCGTGATCTTCTCGAACAGGTCGGTGATCAGCTGCTGGTGCTGCGGGCCAGCCTCGGCACGCAGGATGCGCAGGAAGTCGAGCGAGTTGGCATACGGCGCGGGCTTGAAGGCGTATTGCCGGAGCAGCGTGGCCATGGCGCGGTTGACCACGTCCTCGCCCACCACCTCCTTCAGCCAGTACATGGCCAGTGAGCCCTTCTGGTAGTGGATGTAGGGCTGGTTCTCGACGCGGTTCAGCGGCAGTTCCTCGACCACCTCGCCACCGCGCGAGCGCAGGTAGCGGTCCAGCTCGTACTTCAGGAAGCGGCGCATCTGCTCCTTGCCGTACAGCCGCTCCATGACCAGCAAGGCAGAGTACTGCGCGAAGCTTTCGACCAGCATCGTGCCGCCCTGCTGGCTGCTGGGCACGAGCTGGTGGCCCCACCACTGGTGGGCGATCTCGTGCGCGGTGACGTAGGTGACCACGTCGATCTTGTCTTCGTCGCCCAGCTTGGTGAGGAAGCCCAGGTTTTCCGAGTACGGGATGGTGTTGGCAAAGCTCTGCGCGAAGTCGGCGTAGCTCGGGAATTCGAGAATGCGCGCCTGGCGGAACTGGTAGGGCGAGAACTTCTCGCTGAACAGCGTCAGCGAACCCTTCATGGCCGCCAGCATGCGCGGCACGTTGTAGGCGTGTTCGGGCTGGTGGTAGACGGCCAGGGCGATCTTCTTGCCTGCCACGGTGAGCGCGTCGGTCGTGACGGCGTAGCGGCCGGACTGGATCGAGAAGAAGTGGTTGATGGGCGCATCGGGTTTGAAGTGCGCGCTGCGGCGGCCGTTGGCGATCGTGTCGCTGAGCGTGTAGCCGGGGGCGATGGGCACCTGGTCGGCGTCGGTGGTGACAGTGATGTCGGCGTCGACCCAGTCACTGTCGGCGCGCAGCAGGGAGTGCGCGCGGCCGGCTTCGTCCTCCAGCGTGGGCGGACGCAGGTCGGCGGGCAGCCCGTGCTTGCGGCGCTTGGCGCGGTCCTTCAGGAAGTCGTCGCGGTTGATGCCGATGTTCGGCGAGATGGCGCTGTTCTCGATGAAGCTGCCGTTGTCGACCAGCCGCGTGAGCGGCGCGCCGTTGGGAAAGCCCCGCTGCTGCAGCGTGGTCTTGAAGGCCAGGGTGCGCACTTCGCCGGGCTGCATGGCCGGCTGCAGCCGGTAGATGCGGTAGGACCACTGCGCGTATTCCTTCTGCAGGCTGGCGCCTGGCAGCGTCACCTCGTCCAGCTGCATGGGCTTGGCCCAGCTCAGGTGCAGCTCGGAGATCGGCTGGCCGCTGCGGTTCTCGATGCGGTAGCTGCCGCTGGTCACCGCCTTGGCCTCCTTGGGGTAGAGCTGCACATCGAGCTTGACGGCCGTGATGCGCGGCATGGGCAGCTTCTCGAAGGGCAGCAGTTGGCGCTCGGCCTCGGCGAGAGTGGCCTCGCGCTCCGGCGCGGGGAGGTACTCGTTCAAGATGTTGGTGTTCCAGAAGATGAACGCGCCACTTGCCACGAAGGTGGCCAGCGCCGCGCCGCCAATGGCCAGCGCACCACCGTGCAGCCGCTGGCGCGCGCCCGGCAGGCGCAAGCGCAACGGGGACACCACGCCCCGGCGCCAGAAGGCAAAGGCACAGACCGCCAGCAGCGTGGCGAAGGCGCTCCAGTAGAGCTGGAACCAGCTCTGGCCGATCCAGAAGCGCGCCATGCCGTTCATGTCCGACAACGGCACCGGCGGCGTGCTGCCGTAGTTGTAGAGGTTGTGTTCGAAGCCGGCCGAGGCCAGCGCGACGCTGGCCACCAGGTACAGCAGCATCAGCCCCCAGCCGATGAACTTCTGCGGCACCAGCACCTGGACGAAGACCGACAGCACTGCCAGCTGCAAAGCCCCCACGACGGTGGGCCACACGAACCACAGCAGGTAGGCGCCGAGCTGGAAGTGCGTGTAGCCCTTGAGCAGCTGCACCAGCATGCCGGTGAGCACGGCCACCAGCGAAGAGGCCACGAGCACCAGCGCGATGGCTGCGATCTTGGGCACCAGGTGGGCCCAGTCGGGCGCGGCGGTGGCGTCCACGATCTCGTGCATGCGGCGCTCGCGGTCGCGCCAGACCAGCTCGCCGCCGTAGTAGATGGCGATGATGACCGGCATCAGCGTGAACGCGCCCTGCAAGGCCTGCACCATCAGCCGCGTGACAGGGATGTTGCTGGCGCCGTACCACTCGCCCGTGTACCAGGCCGTGCCGCCGGCGTTGATCACGCCGATGAACAGCAGCACGAAGAAGGTGGGGCTGCGGAACACGAAGGCCATGTCGAAGCGCGCCAGCGCAGCGAACTGCGCGCGGCGGGTTGCCGCGTCGCTGCGTGGCATTGCGAGTGGGCCACTGCGCGCCACCGGGGAAGACTGTGTCTTGCCGGGTTTGGCTGCCACCTTGCTGCCGCGCGCCTCGAAGCGGAAGCGCCACCAGGCGCCCGCGAAGAGCGCCAGGGCAATGCCGGTCCACAGCAAGCGGTTGGCCAGCAGCAGGCCTGTGATCTCGGGCAGGAGGGTGTTGCGGTCGGCGGCCGTCCAGTACTTGGTGACGATGCGAAGCGCCGTCAGGCCGAAGGGATCGCTCAGGGCCGAAAGCGTGTCGTGCTGCACGTCGCGCAGCAGGCCGCGTGTGACGAAGAACAGGACCAGCAGCGCCACGGCACCCACGTAGGTCCACATCATCGAGCGCGTGGCCGTGGCCAGCGCGAAGAAGGCGGCGCCGGTGATGAGCAGCGTGGGCAGGCCGAACACGAACAGCGCGTACAGGTAGTTGCCCGGCACGAAGGGGCCGATCTTCTCGGCGTCCAGCCAGGGCATGGCCGAGCCGACGGCGATGGCCAGTGGCACCGAGGCCAGGACCAGCAGCGCCGCCGCGACAGCGCCTGTGAAGCGCCCGGTGAGGTAAGCGCCTTTGCCCACGCGCGTGCTGCGCAGGATGGGCGCGAAGCCGGTCTCGTCGTCGCGCAGCACCGTGCCGGCCACCATTGCCACCACGATGAACACCGCGAAGACGTTCATGATGCTGAGCGTCTGCAGGATGGCGTAGGGCGAGTTGATGTTGACGTTGCCACGGCTGCCGATCTGGATCTGGTCCACCGTGGTGGCGCCGAAGGTCAGCAGGAAGAAGATCACGCAGCCGACCCAGAACACCGGGCTCCTGAGCTGGTATCGCCATTCAAAGGCGGCGACTGGGGCGAACATGCGGGCGGACATCTCAGGCCGCCTTCATGTCGACAGCGGCCGGCTGGGCGGCACGGTGCTGGTAAAGGGTGGAGAAGTACACGTCCTCCAGGCCCGGCTCGGCGGGCGCGAAGCCGATACCGGGTGACGCATCCGCCAGCACCCGGATCACGGTGCGGCCCGCTCGCAGGCGGGTGGCGATCACCGCGTGGCGCGCCTTGGCGGCGTCCAGCTCGTGTTTGTCGATGCTGGCCTGCCAGATGCGGCCCTGCAGCGCGGCAATCAGCGCGGTGGGCGTGCCCGCCTGCACGATGTGGCCGCCAACCAGGATGGCGGTGCGCGGGCAGAGGTCGGTCACGTCGTCGACGATGTGGGTGGACAGGATGACCACCACGTTTTCGCCGATCTCGGCCAGCAGGTTGTTGAAGCGGTTGCGCTCCTCCGGATCCAGGCCCGCCGTGGGCTCGTCCACGATGATCAGCCGCGGGTTGCCGATCAGCGCCTGGGCGATGCCGAAGCGCTGGCGCATGCCGCCCGAGAAACCCGCGATGGCCGACTTGCGCACGTCCCACAGGTTGACCTGGCGCAGCAGCGCCTCGACCGTCTCGCGGCGCTCGCCGCGGCTGGCAATGCCCTTGAGCACCGCCAGGTGGTCCAGCATGTCAGCAGCAGAGACGCGCGGGTAGACGCCGAAGTCCTGCGGCAGGTAGCCCAGCGTGGCGCGCAGCGCATCGGGCTGGGCGATGACGTCGATGTCACCAAAGCGGATCTGCCCGGCGCTGGGCACCTGCAGCGTGGCCAGGCAGCGCATCAGGCTGCTCTTGCCGGCGCCGTTCGGGCCCAGCAGGCCGAACATGCCGGCGGGGATCTCCAGCGAAACCTCGTCCAGGGCGCGCACGCCGTTGGGGTAGGTGTGGGTGAGTTGCTTGATCGCGAGCATGTGGGCACCGTGCGGGGGCGGCCGACGGGCCGCGCATGGCGGTGCACTTTAGAGAGCAGGCGAGCGCACAGCGTCAGGGCTGCGACGAATGGCAGGTGGCGCGGTTCAGGCTGCGTGCAGGCGGGATCGGCGGCATGCCGGGCGCTCTGTTCTGCATCAGGCGCGTCCCCTTCAGTCCGGGAAACGCTCCACATGCGTTTCCCCTCTTCGGCCAAAGTAGGTGACGTGGCGCCCCGCGATCCAGACGGTGTAGCCGGTACAGCCTGCGCGCTGCGAAAGCAACTTGAACTCGGGGTACATCACCCGGCCCTGCTGCGCACCCAGGATGGCCGCGCGCACCGCATCGCCATCGAAGGTGTCGGCAATGTCCTCCTGTGGCCGCTCGAAGCCGAGGTCCAGGGAGGCACCGTCGGGCAGGTGGTAGGTGCTGCGGCCCGCGCGGTAGTCGACATGGTAGGACTCGACCTGGACGCTCGAGAGTCGCGCGATCACTTCGCCGAAGTGGATGCGGCCCTGGTTCGATGCCTCGAACGTGGCCTGGATGGCAGCTTGGGTATGCTCGTTCACAGCGGGTTCCTTCCTTGGATGGAGTGCCTGATCCGTCAGGCGACAGGGATGTCCTTGAGCTGGTGCTGCTGCACCAGGGCTTGCATGGCCGCCATCAAGTCCAGGCGATCCTTTGGGCTGAGGTGGCCAAAGAAGTGCTCGTCATTGGCGTCGGCCAGCGCGGCCAGCTGGGGCACCAATGCTTTGCCCGCGCGCGTCAGCACCAGCGATTGCTCCCGAGCGCTTCCGCCGACCAACTGCCGTTCCGCCAGGCCTTTCTCCTCAAGCCGCGAGACCACCTTGGACGCAGCGCCCTTGGTCATGCCCAGGGACCGAATCAGTTCGGCATGGCGGGTCTCGCTGCGCGACCACAGGGTGCGCAGCGCCACCCATTCGGTGACGCTGACGCCCTTTGCTTCCAGCAACTGCTGGAAGCGGGTGGACACGTGGTTGGACACGAAACGCAGCCAGAAGCCCAGATGGGCTTCAAGCGGTGATGGCGAGGCTGCAGGTGTGCTGGTTCTGGGCTTCATTTGGTTTCCATGGAAACTTCAGCGCAATATAGTTTCCTTGGAAACACGTGTCAACCAATTGGAATGCCTGGCCTTTGCGCCGTTACAGCCCCTTCGGCACCAATTCCGCCAGCGCCTCACGCATCCACTTCACGATCTGCTGCTGCCTGTCCTTCTGCATGCGTGCCACCGTGCTGGCCACGCTGATGCCGGCGAGTGGCGCGCCGCGCGTGTCGCGCACCGCCATGCCCACGGCCAGGATGTTGCGCGCGGCGTGGTTGCCGATCAGCGACCAGCCGCGTTCGCGGGTGGCGCGCACCAGCAGTTGCATGCGCTCGGGCGTCATGCCGCCGTAGGTGGGCAGCAGCGGCGCGTTGGCGGCGAGGATGAGGGCCACGTCCGCGTCCGGCAGCGCGGCCAGCAAGGCCAGGCCGGCGGCGCCCACGCCCAGCGGCTGGCGCGAGCCGACCTCGATCACCAGGATCTGCACCGGGTGCGTGCCGACCTGGCGGGCAATGCAGTGCGAGGTCGGGCCTTCGCGCACGATGGCAAACGCCGCGTCGCCGCTCGCGGCGCTGATCTTCGCCAGCACCGGCTGCAGCCTGGCGGCGATGCCGGACGGGCCGGGCGGCTGGCGCTGCACGCCCGCAAGCCGCGGCCCCGCGACCAGGCGGAAGCGGCCCTGGCGGGCCAGGTGGCCGCTGTCCAGCAGGGTGCCCAGCAGCCGGTGAACCGTGGCACGCTCCAGGCCGGCGGCACGGCAGAGGTCCACCACGCGCAGGCCCTCGGGCGGCGCTTCCAGCACCAGGTCCATCAGCTGCAGGCCGCGGCGCAGCGTGCGCACGCCGCTGTCCTCGGGCGGCACGGCCGGCGATGGGCCGGGCGCCGGGCGGGTGTTGGAAGAAACGTCCGCAGAGTGGACGTTTGAATTCGCAGCGCGGGCAGGCATGTCGAAGAATTGGCGTGTTGGAGCTTGAGCGGTGCAGTGTGCCGCGGCGCCGGCAAGGTGGCACGCCGGGCAGGCAGGCCGCCTCCAAGAACAGGAGACAAGCCATGACTTCCGTGATCCTCAAGCCGCGCCGCCGCTGCTTGTTCGCTGCCACCTCGCTGGCTGCCGCGCTGGTGTTGGGCGGGCTCGCCGCACCGGCAGCGCAAGCCCAGGCCGCCGCGTGGCCGACCAAGCCAATCCGCCTGGTCGTCGGCTACGCCGCCGGTGGCGCCACCGACGTGGTGGCGCGCCTGGTGGCCGGCAAGCTGGGCGAGCGCCTGGGCCAGCCGGTGATGGTGGACAACCGCACCGGCGCCAACAGCAACATCGGCGCCGAAGCCGTGGCCCATGCGCCGGCCGATGGCTACACGCTGTACGTCTACACCGTGGCCAACACGGTCAACGCATCGCTGTACGAGAAGCTGGGCTACGACCCGCTGAAGGACTTCGAGCCCATCGGCCTGATCGCCCGCGTGCCCAACGTGCTGGTGGTCAACCCGGCGCTGCCGGCGAAGAACGTGGCCGAGTTCGTGAAGCTGGCGCAGGCGCCCGCAGGCCTGAGCTTCGCATCGTCCGGCAGCGGCTCCACCATCCACCTCTCGGGCGAACTGTTCAAGGTGGTTGCCAAGGCCAACCTGCTGCACGTGCCTTACCGCGGCAGCGCGCCGGCGCTGACCGACCTGATGGGCGGCCAGGTGCAGGCCATGTTCGACAACACGCCCTCGGTGCTGCCGCATGTGAAGGCCGGCAAGCTGCGCGCGCTGGCCATCACCAGCGCGCAACGCTCGCCGCTGCTACCGGACGTGCCCACGCTGGCCGAGTCCGGTTTCCCCGGCTTCGACGTGCAGTCCTGGTTCAGCTTGGCCGCCCCCGCTGGCACGCCGCGCGCCGTCATCACCCGGCTCAACAGCGAGCTGAATAAGGTGCTGGCCGAGCCGGACATTGCCCAACGCCTGCGCGACATGGCCGCCACGCCCGAGCCCGGCACGCCCGCGCAGTTGCAGCAGTTGATCACCTCCGAAGCCAAGCGCTGGCGCGAGGTCATCAAGCAGGCCGGCATCAAACCAGACTGAGCAGGACAAGCCCTTCATGCACCCGATCGACTTCTTCTGGCGCGCCGCCGACCGCTGGCCCGAGCGCATTGCCATCGACGCGCCCGAGGGCCTGCTGCGCTACGACACGCTGGCCGCGCACGTCAGCGCGCTGGCGGCGGCCTTCATCGCGCAGGACCCGACGCCGCAGAGCCGCGTGGGCATCTGCGCGGCCAACAGCACGGCCCACCTCGTTGCGCTGCTGGCGGTGCTGGCCAGCGGCAAGGTCTGGGTGCCGCTGAACGTGAAGAGCACCGCGCCCGAGATCCGCCGGCTGGTGGACGCCACCGAACCCACGCTGCTGGTGGCCGACGCCGATGGCATGGCGCTGCTGGGCGACGCGCCCGGCACGCGTATTCACTGTGAAGCCCGCGAGGGAGAGACCGACATCGCTTCGCTGGCCGCACAGCACGCCGGCGCCCCGCGACCCGTGATCGACCTGCCGCTGGATGCCACCCAAGCCATCAAGTTCACCGGCGGCACCACCGGCGCGCCCAAGGGCGTGATGCAACCCTACCGCGCCTGGCTGGCCAACATTGCCAACCAGGTCCAGGCCTGGGGCTTCGACGAACACGAGCGCTATGTGCTGGCCGCGCCCGTCACGCACGGCACCTCCACCTACCTGCTGCCCATCCTGGCGCAGGGCGGCTGCCATGTGGTGCTGGCCGGTGGCGGCGCCGAGGCCGTGCGCCAGGCCTTCAGGACCCGCGGCGGCACCGCCTGCTTCATGCCGCCCACCTTGATCTACATGCTGATGGCGCTGCCCGGCGCGTCGCGGGCCGACTTCCCACGCTTGCGTCGCCTGATCTACGGCGGCGCGGCGATGCCACCCGAGAAGATCCGCGCGGTGCGTGCGTTTTTCGGCGCGGTGCTGGGCACCACCTACGGCCAGACCGAGGCGCCGCAAATCCTCACCGTGATGCGGCCCGAGGACTTCGAGGACGAGGCCAACTGGGCCTCGGTCGGCCGCACCACCTGGTTCAGCGACGTGGCCATCATGGCGCCGAGCGGCGAGCTGTTGCCGCGCGGCGATGTGGGAGAAGTGGTGGCCAGCGGCGACCTGCTGATGAGCGGCTACTGGCGTCTGCCGGAGAAGACCGCCGAGACCCTGGTCGATGGCTGGCTGCACACCGGCGACCGCGGCTTGATCGATGCCCGCGGATTCCTGTACCTCAAGGACAGGTTGAAGGACCTGGTCATCACTGGCGGCTTCAACGTCTACCCGCTGGACGTGGAAAACGCGCTGGGCCAGCATCCGGCCGTGCACGAATGCGCGGTGTTCGGCGTGCCCGACGACAAGTGGGGCGAGGCGGTGCAGGCTGCGGTGCAGCTGCGGCCTGGCCAGCACGCGGCTGAGGCCGAACTGATCGCCTTCGTGCGCGAGCGCCTGGGGCCGGTGCACACGCCCAAGCGCATCCACTTCCACGCCAGCCTGCCGCGCTCGCCCGTCGGCAAGGTGCTGAAGGCGGCCGTGCGCGAACTCGCGCTGGCCTCGTACTCCCACTGAAGGCCTTGCAATGACCGTCTCCACCAAAGCCAAGGCACCGCCCACCACCCGCCTGTGCCGCCACACGCTGACCAGCCTGCACTACGGCGGCGCCAACCTGGTCGACGACCTGATGGGCCAGAAGACCTTCACCGAGGTGCTGCTGATGCAGATCCTTGGCCGCACGCCGCGCCCGGTCGACATGCGCATCGCCGACGTGGTACTCATCGTGCTGATGGAACACGGCCTCACGCCAAGCGCCATTGCCACCCGGCTGGTCTACATGAGCGCGCCTGAGAACCTGCAGGGTGCCGTGGCCGCGGGCCTGATGGCCGTGGGCAGCAGCTTCGTCGGCACGATGGAAAACTGCTCGCGCCTGCTGGACCGCCTGCAGGCCGCGGCCGACCCCGAAGCCGAAGCGCTGGCCATCGCCCGCGAACACCAGGCCCGCAAACAGCCCGTGCCTGGCTTCGGCCACCACCTGCACAAGCCGGTGGACCCGCGCGCCTACAAGCTGCTGGACCTGGCCCGCGCCGAGCCTGAGCTGCCCGGCGACTACCTGCGCGCCCTCGAAACCCTGTCCCGCGCGGTCGACACGGCAGCTGGCAAACCCATCACGATTAACGCCACCGGCGCCGTCGCCGCGCTGCTCGGCGAGATCGGCGTGCCCACCGAAGTCATGCGCGGCTTCGCCGTCATGTCGCGCGCCGCCGGGCTCGTCGCCCACGTCGTCGAGGAACAGCAAAGACCGTCGGGGCGCTTCATCTGGGAGACGGTGGAGGCCACCATCTCGTTCGACGCCGATCCGGTGGCCTTAGAGCCTGAGCAGCTGTGAACTGAGAGGGGCCGGCAGCGCCGGCGGGGGTAATCCAGGGTTTGTACGGTCGTACAAAATTCTTGTACGGGTGTACAAACTCGACATGGCGCGGCTTGTCGCGCCTGTCGATTTCCGGATCACCATGCCTGCCGAGATGCCTTCGACCTTTCCCCAGCGGCGCCTGCCCGAGTCGCGCAAAGCCAGCCAAGGCGATGCCCAGCCGAACCGGCAGCGCGCCATCTTGCTGGCCGCTGAGAAGCTGTTTGCGCTGCGTGGTTACCACGCGGTGTCGATCCGCGAGATTGCCGCCGAAGCCGGCGTGCCGCTGGCCCTGGTGGGCTATTACTACGGCGCCAAGCAGGACCTCTATTACGCGATCTTCGAGTCCTGGCAGGGCACCATCGACACCCGGCTCGCGCAGTTGCGAGCGGCCACCCAGCCCCCGATTGCCGACGATGCGCTGGAGCGACTGATCGCGTCCTTCATCGGGCCGGTGGTGGCCCTGCATGGCAGCCCCGAGGGCCAGTACTACGCCCTGATGGCCGCGCGTGAACTGGCGCTGCCCACTGCCGAGTCCGACAAGGCGCAGCGCGAGTTCTTCGACCCGCTGGCCCATGCCTACCTCGACGCGCTGCAGGTCCTGTTTCCCGGCAGCAGCCGCGGCCAGGTGGCCTGGTGTTACCAGTTCATGCTCGGCGCGCTGCTGCACTTCCTTTCCGACACGCGCGTGGCGCGCCTGTCCAAAGGCGAGAACCAGCCCGCCGACCCGGCGGCCACCCCGCATTTGCTGCGCTTTGTCACCGCCGGCTTCCGTGCCGTGTTGGTGACCTGAGCGTCCCCTTCCGCCTTCCCCTGCGCCGCGCGCTTCGAAGCTGGGTCAGCCCCCGGCTGGCGCAGCCATGACCTGACGAAACGACCCGGAGACCCGCATGCGATCACCTTTCTTGCTCCGCCGCCGCGATGCCTTGCGCCGTGGCATGGCCGCCGCCGCCTCGCTGGCCGCGCCGCCGATGGCTTCACGTGCCGGCACCAACGCCAGCATCAGCCTGGGCTATTCCGCCGTGTCCGATTTCGCCACCGTCTTCGTGGGCGTGGACGAGGGCTTCTTCGCCCGGCGCGGCCTGGAGATGGAACTGCGCTTCATTCCGCTGAACCCCACGATCGTGCCGGCGGTGCAGTCGGCCTCGCTGCAGATCGGGGGCGTCACACCCACGGGTTTCCTGCAGTCGGTGGACGCCGGCCTGGACCACGTGGTGCTGGCCGGTGGCGGCGTGCTCTCCAAGACCTACACCGAGCTGGGCCTGGTGGCCAAGGCCGGCACCAACATCCGCGGCGCGTCGGACTGCGTGGGCAAGCGCATTGGCGTGCCGGGACTGGGCGCGCTGCTGCATGTGACCTTCCGCGCCTGGCTGAAGTCCCTGGGCGTGGACGCGGCCAAGGTCAGCTTCGTCGAGGCGCCGTTCCCGCAGCACGCCGACCTGCTGCGCGGCGGCGCGATCGATGCCGTGGTGACCGGTGGGCCCTTCATGGCGCGCATCCTGGAAAGCGGGGTCGGCCATGTGGCCGCTTACTACATGACGTTCCTGCCCTCCGGCTATCCGACCGTGGTGCACGTGGCGCGCCGCGACTGGGTTCAGCAGAACCAGGCCGCGGTGAAGGCCTTTCGCGAGGGGCTGGGCGAGGCGGCGGCCTTCATGCTCAGGCCGTCCAACGAAGAGAAGGTGCGGGCGTCGTTGGGCAAGTACCTCAAGCTGCCGGAGCCGGTCGCGACCAAGATGCAGATCTCCCCGCCCGGGCCCATTGTCACGCCCGCGCAACTTCGCTGGTGGGGCGCGCTGATGCAGGACCAGGGCCTGCTCAAGGGCCAGATCGCCTATGACAACCTGATCCTGAAGGCTTGAGGCCACCATGTCTGCCGTTCCTGTCATCGAGCTGCGCCATGCGGCCCAGGCCCAACCCCGCGAGACCCTGCTGCGCTTCGACCGCGTGGCCATGCACTTCGGTGCGCGGGTCATCCTGTCTCCCACCAGCCTGGACATCGCGCGGGGCGAGTTCGTCTGCATCGTCGGCCCTTCGGGTTGCGGCAAGACCACCTTGCTGCGCACTGCCGCCGGTTTCGAGACGCCCTCCAGCGGCACGGTGATGCGGGGCGGGCAACGCGTTGCGGGCCCGTCCCGCGAAGTGGCGTTTGTGTTCCAGGACTATGGGCGCGCGCTGCTGCCGTGGCGCACCGTGGCGGGCAACATCAGCCTGGCCCTGGAGGCGGCCGGGGTGGCCCCGGCCGACCGGGCCGCCCGCATTGAGCGTGTGCTCACCACGGTGGGGCTGGCGGCGCATGCCGCCAAGTTCCCGGCGCAGCTCTCGGGGGGCATGCAGCAGCGGGTGCAGATCGCGCGTTGCCTGGCGCAGGAGCCCGAGCTGATCATGATGGACGAGCCCTTCGGAGCGCTGGACGCGATGACGCGCGAGAGCCTTCAGGACGAACTCGCCCGCCTGGTGCGCGAACGAGGCCTGACGGTGCTCTTCGTCACCCATGACCTGGAGGAGGCTCTGTACCTGGGCGACCGCGTGGTCGCCTTGCGCGCCAACCCCACGCCCGAGCGTCCCAGTCTGGCGCGGGTGATCGACGTCCAACTGCCGCGGCCCCGCGACCAACTCGGCACCAAGGAACTGCCCGAGTTCCTGCGCCTGCGCCGCGAGCTCTATGGCTTCCTGGGGCACAGCCATGACTGATCGCTGGCAGGGCCCGGTGCTGCCGACGGTGCTGCTGGCCGGCCTGGAGGTCTTCGCCCGCACGGCCGGGCAGCACAGCGATGCCTTGGCGCCGCCCAGCGCGGCGCTGCGGGCGCTGATGGGCGCGGTGGCCGACGGCAGCCTGCTGGCCGCCACCGGTTTCACGCTGGGCAGCGCTGCGCTGGGGCTGCTGGTGGGGGGGCTGGCCGGGCTGGCCTTGGGCACCGTGCTTGGCCTGTGGCGGCAGGCGGCGAGCGTGAGCTTCCTGACCATCGAAGTGCTGCGGCCCATCCCGTCGGTGGCCTTGATTCCGCTGGCCATGCTGATCTTCGGCTTCGGCGTGACGATGGAAACCAGCGTGGTGGCCTTCGCCACCGTCTGGCCGGTGTTGGTGCTGGCCCAGGCTGCGGTGCGGCAGATCGAGCCGCGGCTGCTCGAGGTGAGCGCAGCGCTGCAGCTCAAGCCCCGCGACCGGTTCCTGAAGATCGTGCTGCCGGCCGTGCTGCCGCGCCTGTTCGTGGCCTTGCGCCTGGGAGTGGCCATTGCGCTGATGGTGGCTGTCACGGTGGAGATCGCGGCCAACCCGTACGGCATCGGCTACGCGCTGATGCTGTCCCAGCAAAGCCTGAATCCGGCGCTGATGCTGGCCTGGCTGTTGTGGATCGGTGCGCTCGGCCTGGGCATCAACGCGGCGGCGGGCGCGCTGCAGCAGGGCCTGGCCCGCCGCATGGGAGCTTGGCCATGAAACTCGACTTGCGTCACACGGCCGGCTCGGTGGCCCTGCTGGCCGCGATGCTGGGGCTGTGGTGGCTGGCCAGCCACCTGGGCTGGATGAACCGGGCCTTCCTGCCCACGCCCGAAGCCGCCTTTGGCGCGCTGGGCGATGGGTTCACCGGGGGCTCGCTGGGCAGCGACACGCTGGCCACGGTGGGGCGCATGCTGCTGGGCTGGGGCCTGGCCTCGCTGTGCGGCGTGGTGCTGGGGGCGCTGATCGGCAGCTCCGAGGCCGCCCGCCGCTGGCTGCAGCCGACGCTGGAGTTCATGCGGCCCCTGCCTGCTTCGGCGCTGATGCCGCTGGCGATTGCGCTGTTCGGCCTGTCAGCCGGCATGGTGCTCGCGGTGGTGGCCTTCGGTGCGATGTGGCCCGTGCTGCTGGCCACGGTGCACGGCTTCGGCGCGTTGCATGGGCGACTGCGCGAGGTCGGCCGCGCGCTGCAGCTCTCCCGCCGGGCCTTCGTGGCCCAGGTGGGACTGCCCCATGCCATGCCGGACATCCTGGCGGGCATGCGCCTGTCGATGACGATTTCGCTGATCGTGTCGGTGGTAGGCGAGATGCTGGCCTCCCAACCCGGGCTGGGCCAGGCCATCTTGCTGGCCGCCCGGTCGTACCAGGCCAGCGAGCTGTTTGCCGGCGTGATGCTGCTGGGCGGCATCGGTTTCGCCAGCAATGCCGCGCTCGCGGCCGCCGAGGCCCACCTGCTGCGCTGGCAGCGCCGTTGAGCCTTCTCCTGTTTCCACCTTTCGAGGACCTGCCTGTGACACGCCGCTTTGTCGACCTCTCGATCTACCTCGAAAACGAGGTGGCCTCCGACCCGCCGGGCCTGGAGCCCCGCATCACCTACTTCACCCACGCGCACAGCTACGAGCAGATCGAGCCGTTCTTCCCCGGCCTGCGGCGCGAGGACCTGCCCGATGGCGAAGGCTGGGCGGTGGAACTGGTGCAGCTCTCCACCCACAACGGCACCCATCTCGACGCGCCCTATCACTTCCACAGCAGCATGGACGCTGCGCTGGGCGAGCGCCGCAAGTCCACCACCATCGACGACGTGCCGCTGGCGTGGTGTTTCCAGCCGGCGGTGAAGCTGGACTTCCGTCACTTCGCCGATGGCTACGTGGTGACGGCCGCCGATGTGGCAGCGGAGCTGGACCGCATCGGCCACCGCCTCAAGCCCTTGGAGATCGTGCTGATCAACACGCGGGCCGGCGAGCGCTATGGCCATCCCGACTATGTCTCGGCCGGTTGCGGCATGGGCTACGAGGCCACGATGTACCTGCTGGAGCGGGGCATCCGGCTGACCGGCACCGACGCCTGGAGCTGGGACGCGCCGTTTGTGCACACCGCCAAGAAATACCGCGAGACGCAGGACGCCAGCCTGATCTGGGAGGGCCACAAGGCGGGGCGTGACATCGGCTACAGCCACCTCGAGAAGCTGCACAACCTGGAGTCGCTGCCCAGCGACGGCTTCCATGTCTCCTGCTTCCCGCACAAGGTGCGTGGCGCTTCGGCCGGGTGGACCCGTGCCGTGGCCATCTTCGACGAGGCCTTGATGGCCGCCGGCTGAACCTCGGCGGCGCCTCGCCGCCGGCCCCGTTCCTTCATTCCCGCCCTGCGGTGGCCTTGGGGCCGCCGCACGGCATCGCTCGCCCTGGATTTCCAACCCACCGACAACGACCCCACGAGGAGACATGATGAACCAGTGCCTTTTGCACAGCTCCCTCACCGCTTGCCTGACCCTGGCCGCCGGCACCACCTGTGCCCAATCGAACGTCACCCTTTACGGCGTGATGGACGCCGGCCTCTACCAGAAGCAGCTGGCCGGCGGCAGCCGCGACCGGCAGGTGGAGAGCAACCTGATGGAGACCTCGCAGCTCGGTTTCCGTGGCACCGAAGACCTGGGCGGCGGATGGCGCGGCCTGTTCGACCTCAGCACCTTCTTCCGGCCTGACCTGGGCGCCGCCACGCGCGGCATTCCGGGCGAGACCTTCTGGAGCAAGAGCGCCCTGGTCGGCGTGGCCGGGGACTGGGGCACGCTCAGGCTGGGCCGCATGTCCACGCCGGGCTTCCTGAACATGATCCGCTTCAACCCGTTCGGCGCATCGTCGTCCTTGAGTCCCACCTTCCTGCAGACCTATGTGGGCAGCCCCACGCAGCCCATGACCACCGGCAGCGGCGCCACCGACTCCGGCTGGAACGGCTCGGTGGCCTACACCTCGCCCAGGCTGGCCGGCCTGGTGGCGGCGCTGCAGGTCACCGACAACAAGAGCAATGGCGGGCGTCGCATCGGGGGCAGCCTGAGCTACAGCGCAGGTGATCTTGCGGCCACCCTCTCGGTGGAGCATGTGCAGGACGCCGCGCTCACCTTCCCGTTGTGGGATACCGCGCTGGCCGGTGCCGTGCCGCCCTACACCGCCCACGACCTGAAGACCTGGAACCTGGGGGCTTCCTACGACTTTGGCGTCGTCAAGCTGTTCGGCCAGGCGATCGACACCCGCATGGCCGGCCTGCGCGCCGGGCGGTCGCAGGACATCGAGTTGAAGACCTACCAGCTCGGCCTCTCCGCGCCGATGGGCAGCGGCCGCTGGCTGCTGTCGTCGGCCCGCACCGGCATGCAGCGCGCCGGGGCCCAGGACCTGCACCGCACCACCACCAGCCTGGGTTATGGCCACGACCTGTCCAAGCGCACCGACCTGTACGCCGTGGTGATGGACGACCGGATGACCGAGCTCAGCAGCGGCACCGGCTTCGCGCTGGGCATCCGCCACCGCTTCTGACCTGCCTGTGCCTGCAGCCGCCCAGGCCCTTCGGCCTTGTGCTTTCTGGAACACCTCGCCATGACCTTGAATGCCACACACGATGCCCGCCTGCGCAGCTGGGTGGACGCCGCCAACCTGCCCGGGACCGACTTCCCGATCCAGAACCTGCCACATGGCGTGTTCCGCCGTGCCGGCAGCGCCGAGGCCTTTCGCGGCGGCGTGGCCATTGGCGACCAGATCCTCGACATGCGGCAGGCGCTCGCCGCCGAGGTCTTTCCAGCCGGCCTGCGGGCCGCGGCCGAGGCCGCCGCGCAGCCCACGCTCAACGCGCTGATGGCCCTGGGGCCGGCGGCCTGGTCCGCGCTGCGGGCAGGCCTCTCGGCGGTGCTTCGCGAAGGCGCGCCCGAGGCCGGCCGGCTGGCCGGCTGCCTGGTGCCGCAGGCCCAGGCCGAGCATGCGGTGCCGGCGGCCATTGGCGACTACACGGACTTCTTCACCTCGCGGGCCCACATGCTGAACATGGGCCGCATGTTCCAGCCGACCCAGCCGGCCCTGCCGCAATTCAGCTGGCTGCCCATTGGCTACCACGGGCGATCCTCGTCCATCGAGGTCAGTGGCGCGGGCCTGCCGCGTCCCTGGGGACAGTACCGCCGGCCGGGCCAGGCCGAGCCGGTCTTCGCGCCCACGTGCAAGCTGGACTACGAGCTGGAACTGGGGGCCTATGTGGGGCCCGGCAACGAACGCGGCCAGCCGGTGCCGCTTGCCGAGGCCGAGTCCCACCTGTTCGGCGTCTGCCTGCTCAATGACTGGTCGGCCCGTGACGTGCAGGGCTGGGAGTCCCTGCCGCTGGGCCCGTTCCTGGCCAAGAACTTCCTCACCACTGTGTCGCCCTGGATCGTCACGCTGGAGGCCCTGGCGCCGTTCCGCTGCCCCTTGGCGCGAGAGGCCGGCGACCCGCCCGGCGGGCCCAACCTGGCCGAAGGCGGGGGCGCCTCGCGCTCCGGCCTCGACCTGACACTGGAAGTCTGGCTGGCCACGGCCGCCAGCCAGGGGCAGGCCTTCCGCATCAGCCACAGCAGTTCGCGGCATGCCCACTGGGGCCTGGCGCAGATGCTGGCGCACCACACCGAAAACGGCTGCAACCTGCGGCCCGGCGACCTGCTGGGCACCGGCACCCAGTCCGGCCCGCGCCAGGGCGAGCAGGGCTGCCTGATGGAGCTGGGCCACAACGGCCAGCGGCCGGTGGCCCTGGGCAACGGCGAAACCCGCACGACGCTGGAAGACGGCGACACCGTGATCCTGCGCGCCTGGGGCGTGCGCGAGGGCTTTGCCAGGATCGGCTTCGGCGATTGCCGCGGCACGGTGCTGCCTGCGCGCGAACGCTGAACCGCCGCCTGCGGCTCAGCGCAGGCCAGCCCTCAGCACTTCACCCGCCTGGTGCAGCGCGGCGCGGGTCGCCGGCACGTCGGCCAGCACGTTCAGCAGGCCGAAGTCGTGGATCATGCCGTTGTAGCGGGTGACGACGGTGGGCACGCCCGCGGCGTCGAGCTTGCGGCCGTAGGCTTCGCCTTCGTCGCGCAGCACGTCCTTCTCGGCGGTGATGACCAGCGCGGGCGGCAGGCCCTTCAGCTGCTCGGTCGTGGCCAGCAGCGGCGAGGCGTGGATGTCCTGGCGTTGCTTGGCGTCGCTGGTGTAGGCGTCCCAGAACCACTTCATCATCGGCCGGGTCAGGAAGTGGCCGGCCTCGAATTCGTCGTAGGAGGCGTTCTCGAAGCTGGCGTTGGTCACCGGCCAGAACAGCACCTGGGCGCGCAGCGCGGGGCCATGCTGTTCCTTGGCCATCAACGCGGTGACGGCCGCCATGTTGCCGCCCACGCTGTTGCCCACCACCGCCAGGCGCTGGCCGTCCACGCCAATCTCGGCGCCGTGCTCGGCCACCCACTTGGTTGCGCCATAGATCTGCTGGATGGCCACCGGATAGCGCGCCTCGGGCGAGGGCGTGTAGTTGACGAACACCGCGACCGCGCCGGAGTCGGCCACCAGGTCGCGCACGAAGCGCTCGTGGGTGGGGAAGTCGCCCAAAATCCAGCCGCCGCCGTGCACGAAGATGAAGGCTGGCAGCACGCCCTTGGCGCCCGCGGGCCGCACGATGTGGAGCTTCAGCGGCTGGCCGTTCACCTGGATGGTCTTCTCGCTCACGTCGGCCGGTGGCAGCTTGGCGCCGGCTTGCGCACCGACCAGCACCTGGCGCGCATCGGCCGGACTGAGCGTTTCCAGCGGCTGGCCGCCGCCCTTGGCCAGGGCCTCCAGGAAGGCCTGGGTCTGGTGCTCCACGCCGGGGCTGCCGGCGGCAGTGGCGGAGCCGACCGTGGTGCCGAGTGCGAGGGCGGCGGCGGCAGAAGCGATCAGGGTGCGAACGGAGGTCATGGCAGTTCCTTTGGGCTGACGGTTGAGGCTCGGCGCCGCGCCGTCTTCCTGTGGGGGTTCAGTGCGGTGTCGATGGACTGAACTTTGCCCGCCAGAACTGAACCTTTGGTATCTTTTGGTTCTAAAAAAATACCAATCCGTTCAGATGAGCGCCCTGCCTGACCCTCGCCCCCCCGGCTGCGAACCCGCGCCCATGGACCGCCTTGCCGCGCTGTTCGAGCGCTTCTCGGTCTCCGCGCGCACCTTCCAGAGCGGTGCGCTGTGCGGCATCAACGCCATTGGCGAAGATGAGCCTCGCGGCCAGTTGCACCTGGTGCGTGCCGGCAAACTGACGGTCGACCACTTCGGCCGCGCAGCCCCGCTGGAGGTGAACGAGCCCAGTCTGCTGCTCTACCCCCGCCAGCTGCCGCGCCGCTTCATCACCGACTCCGAACGGGGCGCCGACATGGTTTGCGCTCACATCGAATTCACCGGCAGCGTGGCCAACCCGGTGGCCGCCGCGCTGCCGGACGTGGTGCAGCTGCCGCTGTCCCGTGTGCCGGAAATGGAGTTCCTCTTGAGGCACCTGTTTTCAGAGGCCGATGCGCGCAACTGCGGCCGCCAGGCCATGCTGGACCGCCTGTTCGAGGCCTTGCTGATCCAGCTGCTGCGCGTGGTGATGGACCAGGGCCATGTGCGCGCGGGCATGCTGGCCGGTCTGGCCGAGCCCCGCCTGCGCAATGTGCTGGCGTCCCTGCACGAGCGCCCGCAGCACCCCTGGTCGCTGGAGAGCCTGGCCGAGCTGGCCGGCATGAGCCGCACCGCGTTCGCCACCACCTTCCGCGACGTGGTGGGCCTCACCCCCGGCGCCTACCTGCAAGCCTGGCGCATCGGCCTGGCCCAGCAGCACCTGGCCGCCGGAATGCCGCTGAAGCTGGTCGCCCAGGAGGTGGGCTACAGCAGCGAGGCGGCGCTGTCTCGCGCCTTCCAGGCGCAGACGGGGCTGCGGCCGGGGGAGTGGCGGCGGGCTGCGGCTGCGAGCTGAGCTGTCGCTCCTGCGCCGATGCGTTCGTCAGTACCGATGCTTGGCGGCCAGTCATGTCTGAAGCCGCGCACTGATGCTGCCTGGCCAGCGCCGCAGAAAGTGGGCCTGCCTGGCGAGCGAGGCCGCGGGTTGATCCATGGATGGCTCTTGGCTACAAGCCGAGTTCGGCGGGCGCCCGGTTTGGGGTACGCTGGCCATCCAATCCGAAACGTGAAGCGCCACCTATGTCGGACACCTACCTGCGTTACGTTCCGAGGTCGCCATCGTTCGAGCCTGATAGAGCTGCTGCCTCGAAGGCCGAAGAGTTCGCTCGCCGTGCAATCGCCGCTGAATCGATAGCTTCGAGGCTGGCCGCATCGGTCGAATTCGCGGACGCAGGAGGGAACTGGGAGGGCGTTCTATGCTCGAAGTGCGGTGCTGATGCGGAGCCCTGGTGGGGTGATGCGATGTCGTCTGCGGCCGAACACGGCTTCGAGGATCTGACGGTTCGAGCGGGTTGCTGCGGTGCCTGTGTCGGACTTGACGAACTGCACTACGGCTGGCCAGTTGCGTTCGGACGCTTTGTCCTTGAGGCCGCGAACCCAAAGATGAGCGGGCTGTCCGAAGAGCAGTTGAACGAACTCGGATCGCTTCTTGGCTGCCCGGTTCGTGAGGTCAAATGCCGGGTGTGAACTTCTGCGCTCGGCCAGGAGCAGCCCTTTGGAAATGACCGCTTGCGCGCCGTCGATTTGAAAACAAGCGATGACACTTACCCATATGGCCTCCGCGAATTGGGGGCACGCACTCGCGGAGCTCAATAGTCGCACCGGGTGGGACTGCACGGTTTCGGCCTTCGATGGCTGGCGTCTACAAGTCTCGGGCGGCACATCTGAGGAAACGCAGCGACCGCTTGCGACGTTCTTCGGTGTCTCCTACCTGTCGTGCCCGATGGCCTTCAGCCATCCGAGGTTTCGATTCGCGGATGCTGACGAGGCGGCGGTCGTCCGAAGCGTTGTTCCGCTGGACGCTGACGACAAGATTATCGCGATAGTTGCGGACACGATGTCGGGCCTGGCTGCGCACGTCTTCTTCGTAGTTGCTCAGGCGGTTGAGGTGGCACCAGATTGCCCGTGAGGCCGCTTTCGGTCTTCTGGGTCGCGAGATTCAAGTTCCGCTACGGTTCGATCTCAGACTTTGGCGCTGAGAAGCCCACGGGGCGGGGCGAGCGAGCCGGTCACTCGTCTCAGCCTTCTTGGCCGGGTTTGGAGGCGCATGAGTCGCTGATGTCCGCGGGGCTCTCGCGGGCTGCCCGGTGTGGCGCCCACTTCGAGCCTCAGGGTATCACCGGGTCTCGCGCATCGCACTCACGCCTCCGGCGTGAACCCCACCCGCTTGACGAGGGGGCCCCAGGCGGCGGACTCGACCTTGACGGCCTTGGCCATGTCGGCCGGGGTGATGGCGGAGGCTTCGAAGCCGAGTTGGGAGAAGGCCTCGGCCACATCGGGTTGGGCGACTGCAGCGCGAATGGCGTCTGCCGCACGGGTGACGGCTTCGGGCGAGGCCTTGCCGGGCAGGAAGAAGCCGTACCACTCCTGGATCTGCAGCGCGGGGAAGCCTTGTTCGGCGTAGGTGGGCACGTCGGGCGTGAAGCGGGAGCGCTTGGGGCCAGAGGTGGCCAGCACGCGCAGCTTGCCGCTGGCCAGGTGGGGCAGGTAGTCACCAATGGGTGAGCTCATGGCCGGGATCTGGCCGCCCACCAGGTCCTGGATGCCCGGCGCCGAGCCCCGGTAGGGCACGTGGTTCAACTCCACGCCACTCTCCTTGGACAGCAGCATGCCCAGGAAGTGGGGCGGCGTGCCGGCGCCGGGCGTGGCGTAGCCAGCCTGGGCCGGGTTGGCCTTGACCCAGGCGAAATAGTCCTTGAGGTTCTTCACCGAAGTGGGCACGGCTGGGCCGACGCCGAAGGCGAAGCTGATGATGCAGGCCGTGCTGACGGGGCTCACGTCGTCCGTGGTGTACGGCAGCTTGGTGAAGATGTGCGGGTACAGCGTGATGATGGAGGCCGGCGTGAGCAGCAGGGTGCTGCCGTCGGGCGGGTTGCGGCGCAGTTCGTCCACGCCGATGCGTCCGCCCGCGCCGGGCTTGTTGTCCACCAGCACGACCTTGGCATAGTTGCCGCGCAGCTTGTCGGCCATGCGGCGGGCCACCGCGTCAGTGGTGCCGCCAGGGGGGAAGCCCACGACGATGCGGGCGGTCTCCAGGTTTTGTGCCTGCGCGAGGCCGGGCAGGGTACCGGCGGCAAGCGTGCCGCCAGTGGCCAGCAGGAACTGTCTGCGATCGAGGTCCATCGGTTTGTCTCCGTTGTGGGCGGGCCGTCAGTGCGGCCCTTTTTGGGAATCGGGAAAACAGTTCAGCGCGGCGCCATGCGCAAGGCACCGTCCAGGCGGATCACCTCGCCATTGAGGTGCCCGTTTTGGGCGATGTGCAGCGCCAGTTCGGCAAATTCCTCAGGCTGGCCCAGGCGCTTGGGGAAGGGGATGGCCGCGGCCAGGGACTGCTGCACTTCGGCGGGCAACTCGTGCAGCAGCGGCGTGAGGAACAGGCCCGGCGCGATGGTGGCCACGCGCACGCCGAACTGCGCCAGGTCGCGCGCCAGCGGCAGCGTCAGCGAGACCAGGCCGCCCTTGGACGCGGCGTAAGCCTCCTGGCCGATCTGGCCGTCGTAGGCCGCCACCGAGGCGGTGTTGACGATCACGCCACGCGCGCCGTCCTGCAATGGTTCCAGCTTGACCATCGCCGCGGCGGTCAGGCGGATCATGTTGAAGGTGCCGACCAGGTTGACGTTGATGATGCGCTGGAAGTCCTCGATCGGCATCGGCGTGCCGTCCTTGGCGATCAGCCGCTTGGCGCCGCCAATGCCCGCCACGTTCATCAGCACACGCGCCGGGCCGTGGGCTTCTGCCGCGGCGGCCAGCGCAGCCAGCACGCTGGCGGTGTCGGTGATGTCGCAGCGCAAACCCAGGCCGCCAATCTCGGCGGCGACACTGGCTGCGCCGGCCTCGTTGATGTCCAGCACCGCGACCCTGGCGCCTTTCTGCGCCAGCGCACGCGCGGTCGCCGCGCCCAGGCCGGAGCCGCCACCGGTGACCAGTGCGGCCACGCCTTGCAGGTTCATCATCGTCATGCTGTCTTCGGCCGAATCACATCGAGGCCGTCCGTGATTGAATGGAGAGCATCGGCCGGCAGGCCGTCGTACAAGGCATCGACCAATGCCGCGCGATGGGTCAGCACCGCGCGTTGATTGAGGGAACCCTTGTCGGTCGCCTCGCCCAGGTCCAGCCGCGGCGGCGTGGCCATCACCAGCGCGCGCGCCACGCGGGTCGCGCCGCCGGTGCCGGCCGCCCATTGGCGGTTCACCAGCTGCTGGAAGAAATCGCGCACCTTGGCATCGCTGAGCACCTGCGCGGCCGGTGTGTCGGCCGGCAGGCCGGCCAGGCGGCGGCATTCGTCCACGCGGGGGAAGATCAGGAGGCCGATGTCGTCGCGGTTCAGCCCGGCCACCACCACGTCCTGCACACAGGGCGAGCCGTCCAGCTGCACGCGGGCGCGCAGGGGGCCCACGCTGACGAAGGTGCCGCTGGAGAGCTTGAAGTCTTCGGCGATGCGGCCGTCGAAGCGCAGGCCGCGCTGGGGCTGTTCGGGGTCGATGAAGGCGACCGCGTCGCCGGTGCGGTAGAAGCCTTCCTCGTCGAAGGCCTCGGCGGTCTGCTGCGGCTCGCGCCAGTAGCCGGGCATGACGTTCGGGCCGCGGAAGCGGATCTCGGTCTTGCCGTCGGTGGGCACCAGCTTCAGCTCCACGCCGGGGTTGGGCAGGCCGATGTGGCCGGAGCGCACGTCTTCGCCGAGCGCGAAGGTGCAGGACGGCGCGGTCTCGGTCATGCCCAGGCCGGTGAGCATGCGCACGCGGTGGCCGATGGTGCGCTCGGCATGCGCATCCAGCCGGTCCCACACCGCCTGCGACAGGCCGGCGCCCGAGTACATGAAGGCCTTCACGCGGCGGAACAGCGACTCGCGCAGCGCGTCGTCCTCGTCCATCGCCGAGACGATTTCCTCGAAGCCCTTGGGCACGTTGAAGTAGATGGTCGGCGAGATCTCGCGCAGGTTGCGCAGCGTCTGGCCAATGCCGCTGGCGGTGGGTTTGCCTTCGTCGATGTACAGCGTGCCGCCGTTGTACAGCGCAATGCCCACGTTGTGGTTGCCACCGAAGGTGTGGTTCCACGGCAGCCAGTCCACCAGCACCGGCGGCTCGTCGCCCAGGAAGGCAAAGGACTGGCGGATCATCTGCAGGTTGGCGCACAGCATGCGGTGCGTGTTCATCACGCCCTTGGGGTGCTTGGTGGAGCCGGAGGTGAACAGCACCTTGACCAGCGTGTCCGGCCCAACGGCGGCATGCGCGGCCATGCCTTCGGCGCCGGGCGTGGCGGCCAGCAGCTCGGTGAACGGCGTGACGCTGCGGTCCGCGAGCAGGCCTTCGGTCAATACCACTGCCGCGTCCTGCGGTACCGCGGCGGCGATCGCTTTCGCATAGGTCGGGCCGGACGCGAACACCAGCCCAGGCGTCAGCGTGCCCAGGATGTGGCGCAGCTTCGCGTGGTCCTGCGACAGCAGCGAATACGCGGCCGAGACCGGTGTGTACGGCACGCCGGCCCACATCGCGCCCAGGGACAGGGTGAGGTGCTCCAGGTCGTTGTCCGACAGGATGGCCACCGGGCGGTCGTGCGACAGCCCGCGCTGCGCCAGCGCCTGGCCCACGGCCTGCGCGCGCGCCAGCATCTGCGCATAGCTGATGCGCTGCCATTCACCGTCCGCACCACGGCGGGCGATGAACGTTCGCTCCGGCGCTTCTCGCGCCCAATGCTCCAGCCGGTCGCTCAGGCGGGCAGGGAAGGGCGACAGTGGTTCGGTGGAGCGCAGGACCACGGTGCCATCGTCGCGGTACTCGACAGCCGCCTCCAGGCAACCGCCAACCCGCAATGCACGATAGGCAGGCGCACTCATGCGGCGCTCACCTTGCCTGCCCGGCCTTCGAGGAAGGCGCGCATGCGCTGCTTGGCGGCGTCGTCGCCCTGGGCGATGGCGGCCATCAGCGACTCGACGAACAGCCCGTCGGACTGCGACAGGCCGGCGATGCGCGGCAGCGCCTGCATCACCGCGAAGTTGGACAGCGGCGCGTTGACGGCGATCTTCCTGGCCAGCGCCAGGCCCTGCGCCAGGCCTTCGCCGGGCTCGGTGAGGTAGGTGGACAGGCCGGCCTGCAGGCCTTCGTCGGCGCTCAGCACGCGGCCGGTCAGCATCATGTCCGTCATGCGCGCGGCGCCGATCAGGCGCGGAATGCGCGCCGCACCGCCGCCGCCGACGAACAGCCCGCGCTGGCCCTCGGGCAGCGCGTAGAAGGTGCTGCGCTCGGCCACGCGCACATGCGCGCTGCTGGCCAGCTCCAGCCCGCCGCCCACCACCGCGCCGTGCAGCACCGCCACGACCGGCACCCGGCCGAACTGCACCTGCTCGAACGCCGCATGCCAGCCGCGCGAGTGCGCAATGCCTTCGGCCACGCTGCGCTCGCTCAGCTCGGACAGGTCCAGCCCGGCGCAGAAGTGTTCGCCTTCGCCGCTCAGCAGCACAGCGCCCACGTCTTCCGGCAGGTTCAGCAGGGCGGTGTGCAGCTGGGCGATCAGCGGGTCGTTCAGCGCATTGCGCTTGGCCGGGCGGTTCAGCCGCAGGTGGGCCACGGCACCTTGCTGGCTGATCTGCAGCAGAGGCAGCCCGGCCAGCAGGCCGGTGGCGGGGGTGAAATCCGGGAGGGTCATGGGCAGGTGCCGGTGGAGGCAGAAAAATGATTCAGCAACTTAATCATTATTTGCGCTAGCGCGCCCGCAGATCAATCGAATATTTGTCCGTGAAAACCCCGATGACGCACCCGTCAATTGATTGTTTTACTTAAACAAATTTGGAGCTTTCTCGATGAACCTGGACGAGCTGATCGCGATCGACACGCACACCCACCTGGAGGTGTCCTGCCGCAACCCATTCGACAACTATGGTGAGGAGTTCGACCGCGCGGCCGACAAGTACTTCCGCTCCTCCCGCCGGCCGACGATGGACGAGACGATTGCCTACTACCGCGAGAAGAAGATCGGCTTCGTGAACTTCACGGTGGACGCCGAAACGCAGATGGGCCGGCGGCGCATTCCGAACGAGGAGATCGCCGAGGCCGCGCTGGCCAACCCGGACATCATGATTGCCTTCGGCAGCATCGACCCGCACAAGGGCAAGATGGGCGCCCGCGAGGCGCGCAAGCTGATCGAGGAATACGGCGTCAAGGGCTTCAAGTTCCACCCCACGGTGCAGGGCTTCGAGCCGGCCGACCGCATGGCATGG
>Ga0307514_10000449_pt1 | contig 88293 bp, 93 predicted proteins | sample 16_EM_MG_FD_203088 | JGI IMG/M metagenome (GOLD analysis project Ga0307514, IMG submission 203088) | Populus trichocarpa ectomycorrhiza microbial communities from riparian zone in the Pacific Northwest, United States - 16_EM | ecosystem: Host-associated > Plants > Roots > Unclassified | place... | reverse complement strand
TGATCTCGATCTCGCCCTTCGCAATGGCTTCATGGATCGAGTGGTACCGGAGTCGTAAGTGCCGGCTGTCAGATTGGAAGTTGCCCGAGTTGAGAGTCGTAACGCAGTTTAGGCCGTCATTGAGAATTCGCCTGGTGATATCTTTGCTCGCAATTCCGATCTCAGAGGTGAGATCATGGAGCCAGTCGATCTGCACTTTGCCGTATGCTGTGGCAATCATCTCTGCTTGCATCGTCGATTGGGCTACTACGCTCTGCTTCTTCGACTTCCAAATGACGAGGGTTCTGAGGGCGTAGACGACGATTCCCGAGGTGGACTTGCTCGTGTCTGTGTAACGGGCGGGGTCGGGCGCAAGTGATATGGATGTTGATGGACTGAACTCGAAGTGCGTATCGAGGGACAGGGACAAAGACAAGAATCTCGAAGATTTTCCAAAGTCGTACTATTGCTTGCTTTACAAGAGAACGAGTAAAGAGAGAAGAAAAGGAAATCCTCCAACACCAAACGACCTCTCTTTATATACAGTTCGTTCGCTACTCTCGAATCATCGCCCATGCTTCGATGTACCAACCGAATAATCGTTCCATGATCTTACACACCTAAAAACTCTTCTTATCAGTACAACCACGCCACAACATCCGACGTCGCAATACTTCTTCCTACGTCCTCATCTCATCCTTATCATCCTATATTATTTCCACACCATTACCGGTTCCTTACGTCCCTCTAGAACCTTCGTCCCCACTTTCCTTTAATGAGTGACCTTCTTTCCCCTGGTTCCTGAACATCTTCTCGCGTACCGTAGCGAATGTAACGTATCACATCTCCGATTCCTTCACCACTTCCTCGGGCCGTAACAGTATCCCCCTCCTAGCTTCGAGGTCCTCCGAGAACCATTCCCAAGGGTCCGGGTTTCTGAGGATACTTCTCATGAAAATTATCGAGGGCTTGAAGTCCGTCAATGTCTTTTGCCGGTTACCATGTCATCTGATCATATCCTGTCCACCGTACGAGATATTGTAGTTGATTCCGGTACACACGAGAATCCTCCACCCGTTCCACCTGGTATTCCTGATCGCCGTCCACCTCCACTGGGGGGGGTGGCGTAATATTTTGTCCTGGTAGCGGATCTTCAGCAACGGGGTCTAACAATGAAACATGATGTACTGGGTGAATCCGGAGGTCCCTGGGTAGCTCAAGTTCATACGCATACGGGGAAACTTTCCTTTTCACCTCATAGGGTCCCAGCCACTTCCAATCCAACTTACGGGACGGCCTCGTAGTTCGAATGTGTCGGGCATCCAGCCATACCCTGATTCCTTTATCAATCTGGGGTGCCGGTAGTCGTTTCCTATTGGCTCCGTCTCCCATAATCTCCTGGCTTTGGCGCATCTCTACTCGGAGGTGTTCATGAACCTGTTGCATCGCTGCCTGTACGGAATCGGCGTCAACCATTCGGGAATCTCTTGGCTCGTCGGTCACTTCCTCAAAGGACATCCGAGGATCCGTCCCTGAGACCGCGAACGATGCGGAACATTTTGTAGTTTCCGATGTTGTATTATTTGCTGCGAACTCTGCCAGAGGTAACCACTGCACCCAGTCGTCCTGTTGGTGGCTGGTATATATCCGGAGGTACTGTTCCATGCTCGAATTCATTCTTTCGGTCTGTCCATCGGTCTAGGGGTGAAACGCCGTTGACAGTCGTCGGTCAATACCCAGCCGTTCACATATCCTTTTCCAGAATGCCGCAGCGAACTGTGGTCCTCGATCGGATACAATCGTTTTTGGTAGCCCGTGTAGTCTTACCACTTCCCTTAGGAACATCGCCGCCAACCCTCGGGCATCAACGGTCGTCCGGCAGGGCACAAAATGTCTCATTTTCGAAAGTCGATCTACTACCACCCAGATAGCATCATACCCTTCGCATTCTGGTAAAACGGTAACGAAGTCCATTGATATATCCTCCCATGGTTTCTCCGCGACTGGAAGGGGTCGTAACACTCCGAAGCTCGCATGTCTACCGGTCCGGGACCTTTGGCATTCCGCGCAACTCCGTACATATCGATCCACCTGTTTTCTCGTTGTCTTCCAGTAGTATTGTCGGCTTAAGAGATCGAATGTTTTGCTCCTTCCCGGGTGTCCTGCTAGCGGGGTATCATGGTATTCCTTTATCAGTTGTAACTGTAGTCCCGAGTCCTCTGGGACGTACCTCTTTCCTCGATAGTACAACTGTCCTTCTTTTTCTGAACATTCGGCTACTGAAATCTCCCGCATTGAGGTACCTTGTCTTACCGCATCAAGTATCCTTCCCACGAGACTATCTTGGTCCGACGCTTCCTTCAGTCGTTCCTGTATCGGGCGTGCCTTTGCCAGGTCGTTTGCGAGGATTCGTAGCTGTTCGGGAAGATTTTGTGGTTTCAGTACCACCTGTTCCATCGTTTTCAATCTTTCATCCCCCCCCTCAGGTAGGTCTCCAGGCCTTCTTGTCAACACATCCGCCTTCCCATTAGATTTCCCAGGTCGATACACAATCTCATAATCGAATCTCGATAAAAACTGGGCCCACCTAGCCTGACGTCTATTTAAAAGCTTTTTGGACATGAAATATTCGAGGTTTTTATGGTCCGTTATTAGCTGTAGGGTATGTTCCGCACCTTCACATTCGGGTCTCCACTCCTCGAGTGCCTTGAGAATCGCCATTAGCTCCTTATCGTAGATATCATAATTGCACTCCGCCGGTGAATGCTTCTTCGAGAAAAACGCTACCGGATGTAATACTCCCTCATCATCCCTTTGTGATAGTACTCCTGCCGAGACGTAATCTGACGCATCAGTCTCAATTATAACTTCCCTACTATGATCGAAGTGTCGAAGGGTAGGCGCTGTTGTAAATTTGAGAACCATTTCTTCGAAAGCCTTCTGTTGATCTTCCAACCATTCGAAAGGGACATCCTTCTTCGTTAGTCTTGTGAGGGGTTCCGCCACTTCTGAATACCCCTTAATGAACCTCCGATAGTAATTGCAAAATCCTAGGAATTGCTGAACTTCGAAAAGGTTATTCAATCGGCCATTCGCGGTCTTCTTTTCTCGTGATCAGTTCCGGACCGTATCGACCTTACCTGGGTCCATAGAAACTCCCTTTGTCGATATAATCAGTCCCAAATACTTAACTGTCTCCTTATGGAATTCGCATTTCTCTGGTTTCAAATAAAGTCCTGCTTTCAACAATCGTTCCATAACCCACTTGACATGTTCCTCGTGTTCCTCAATTGAATTGCTATATATCAGGATGTCATCCAGGTAAACGGAGGCAAAACGATCCAGGGCTTCTCTAATGGTATCATTGATATAACCTTGGAAATCGGCCGGTGCAATCGTAGTCCCAAATTGCATTACCAAGGGTTCAAATAGTCCATATCTGGTGCGGAAGGCTAGCTTATGTTCGTCTCCCTCTTTCACCCGTACCAGATTATATGCTCCTCTTACATCCAATTTGGTATAAACTCATGCTCCAGCTAGCAGATCTAAGGTTTCCTGAATGAGGGGTAAAGGATATCTATTCTTGATAGTCTTACTGTTTATATCACGATAATCGATGCAGAATCGGGGTCCGCCATCCGGTTTCTTTGCGAATAAGCATGGTGCCGCATATGGTGAGGATGATTGTCGTATAAATCCTTTTGTCATATTATCCTCAAGCCATTCCTTCATAACCACCAATTCCTCCCTAGACATTTTATAGAGGGGCCCCCAGGATGGTGTTTCGCCTTCCTTAAGCCGGACCTCGTGATCAATGTTAGGTCGATGTGGTGGTAACCTTTCAGCCAACACTTTGCTAAACAACGGGAAAAATTCATGATACTGTCTTGGTATGACTTTCTCCAAGGGTTTTTCCTTAAGATCTTTTGCCTCGATGGCTTTATTAATGTCGTATAAAGAGGCTTTAAAGATAGTAAGCTTTCCCTGTTTAACCGTTCGAAAGAATGACGCTCCATTTAACATAACTATATTGCCCCGGAAGGGTCTTGGTTTTCGTATATCTGCAGTCCACAGTTTCTTCTCCTCATATACTGGTTCGGGTGGGTCCACTGTAACCCCTTGAACTGTAACAGGAGCCTCCTGACAATGGTCCACACAATATTGGGAACCGAATGTCACCGTATTCGAGGCAAACCTAACTGCGACATCATGTAATCTCAACCACGGGATTCCCAACACAATGGGATAATGTCCCAACTTCGTAACAAACATTGGGATCCTTTCCTTATGATCCTATATATTCATGCTCACCTCCGCCAGGTGGGTTATATCTCCTGATTCGATGGTCCGGCCATCGATGACTTCGACTTGTCTTTTTTCTTTGAGTTCTTTTAACGGAACCTTATGGTGACGAGCAAAATCTTGATACATAAATGCAATCCCAGTTGCTCCACAGTCTATCAACGCATGTGTTTGTATCACTTGATCTTGAATGGTCAGGGAGCAGGTTATAACCAAATGTCTTCCTTCCATTGATCCTTCTAATACATCCACCTTGCTAATTGAAAACCGCGAAATTCCAAAACATTGTAAAGCATTTGAATCAAGACTTTTCTTGTCAATTAGGGAGTCACCTTTCCCTAATCGACCCGCTCTTTTCCCTTCTCCCTTGAGTCCTCCTTTCCATCCTTCACTTCTGCCCCTGCCGCCTTGAACGGTCGGGCCTTCTTTCTTACCGCACAATCCACCGCTCTATGGTTGAATCCACCACAGTATAGGCACCACCCATCCGCGAACCTCTTGGCTCTCTCCTCATCCGAGATCCTCCTTCTTCCCGCGCTTAGATCCATTGGCGCCGGTCCTGTATATCCGGCCACGGATCCCGCTGGCGCTGCTTCTGATGTCTTCGGAGGTACTGGTGCTCTTGGTGCACTTGGGGATCCTATCGAGGTGGTCCACCTGTGCTGTGCTGCTTTCTCCGCCTTCCTTTGTCGAATTTGGTTGTCCCGTTTCTGGCACAACGTTACGAACGCAGGAAGCTCATCTGGCATATCGGTATGTATGAAGGAATCCTTCATTTCCTCAGACAGTCCCGACCTCGAGGCATTTCGAAGAGCCGACGGATTCCAATCCAGGTCGGCGGCGATAACTTGGAACTCAGCATAGTACTGAGAGAACTCTCGGTTCTTTTGTTTAATTTCCTTCATGTTCCGTTCCGCGGTGGCCACCCGGTCGGGATCCCCAAAAGCTGCTTCCAGGAGTTGTATAAAAGCTGGTAGGTCCTCCAGCCCGATATCCCCGTTGTCCCGGACGTGCGGCAGTATTTGCTTCAAGGCGAGTCCGCTCAGGCGATTGAATGCGTACCTCATCTTCGCCTGTTCGTCGGGAAACTTGCTGGGCGTATGGCGGATGACCATCCGGAGTTGCGCAATCCAGCCTCTCAACTGAGTTCGGTCCGATCCTGAAAAGTCCAGGGAGTCAGGAAATTTCTGTCCTCTCTCCTCGGGTTGGTGGGGGACTGGTGGGGCTGCCCGTGCGGCTAAGGATAGCGCATTGGCTAACTGCATCCTCAAACTCACGGCTTCCGCGCTGGCCTCCCTTGCGTCCCGTGTCATGTCGTCCAGTTCCCGTCGTACTTCGTCGTCTGTCCCTTCCACTCGAGGGGTCCGCCGGGCTACCTCCAATTCGTTCCGGAGGGTCGCCAACTGTGTCTCGTAATCGGTGTGGTCGCACACCACCGGGGGAGGCTGGGTCTGTGCCCGGAGGATCGTTATCTGATTCCGCAGGTCCGTTATCTCCGCGGGATGGCTGCACACTTGTTGTATCTCCCGTACGGGTTGTGAGTACTGTGCCACCCTGCTCAGGACCTGTTGTGTTACCATCAATAGCTCGATGCCTTCTGCTTCTGTGGTTTCTCTGAGATTTGTCTTGAGAATTCGATTTATGGTCCCTTGGTCTTGTACTGACACCAGGGTTGCTCGGGGTTCCTGTGATCCGGACATTGCATCGGATCAAGCACATCTACCAGTGCCAATTGAACTGGTCGAGTTCGGAAGGGGTGGGCGTCGGGGGTTCGACGACAATCAGGGGAACCGCAGGGGCCTTTGCTGTTGCTGCTGCTGCTAAAGCGTGACCCTCGGTCTCGTGGGTTCCGCAGCAGTCGTGTCCCTCACACCAACAGGGAGTATCTAAATCACAGTTAAACCAGGAATGGGCTCCCTGATACCTAGTCCAGCTATCTCCAAATACCGGGTCGTCGATTGCTAAGTCTCCTCCGTATGCGGCGGCCTCCGTCCAGTACAGGTTCCAAGGATATGGGATATCTGATTGTTCCCAAAAATAAGCTGGGAGGCGGATATCGTCTACCTCAATATTCAATAATCCTTTGATGCTTTCGAAGGCGTTCAAAGGTTCAGGTTCGGAAAAAGTGCAAGGTGTTCCGGCGAGGTCAAACCAATTCGTTCGAGATGTACACTTACTGTCGTACTTTTCCATTCGAATATGGCGATCGACGGAGGTAGTTATGGATATTCAATCCGGTAAGCTGTCTGCGGATGTCGACGCAATCGTCGCAAATATGAATCCAGTAGCGTTCGGGTCCTAAATATATCCAACAAGAGGAGGAACAAGGTTCATGACAATACCTACAACAGTTCGAGGGATGCAGGCACATCCAAATGTCTTAATTCGTAGCTGCAGTAACCGCAGATCGAGATATAACTGTCAGTTTCTTCAAAGAAGTACCAACACAAGTCAAAGCAAGGGGTCAGGCAATGTTGACAGAACATCCGCTATCAGGTGCGTATATAGGGACTCGTTGTAATGTAACGGGCGGGGTCGGGCGCAGGTGATATGGATGTTGATGGACTGAACTCGAAGTGCGTATCGAGGGACAGGGACAAAGACAAGAATCTCGAAGATTTTCCAAAGTCGTACTATTGCTTGCTATACAAGAGAACGAGTAAAGAGAGAAGAAAAGGAAATCCTCCAACACCAAACGACCTCTCTTTATATACAGTTCGTTCGCTACTCTCGAATCATCGCCCATGCTTCGATGTACCAACCGAATAATCGTTCCATGATCTTACACACCTAAAAACTCTTCTTATCAGTACAACCACGCCACAACATCCGACGTCGCAATACTTCTTCCTACGTCCTCATCTCATCCTTATCATCCTATATTATTTCCACACCATTACCGGTTCCTTACGTCCCTCTAGAACCTTCGTCCCCACTTTCCTTTAATGAGTGACCTTCTTTCCCCTGGTTCCTGCACATCTTCTCGCGTACCTTAGCGAATGTAACGTATCACATCTCCGATTCCTTCACCACTTCCTCGGGCCGTAACAGTCTGCTTCTCCCCCCAAGTCTGCATCGGCGTAGCACAAGATTGACTGAGAGTCATGCCCGAGGCTTGGGTCATGTCCGAGGCTTGGGTCATAGATCGTTAATTTGTAGTCGGATGTGCCTCGGAGATATCGAAGTCGGTGCTTGACCGCTTCCCAATGGAGAGTCGAGGGCTGGGCGGCATATCTGCCTAAGACTGAGGTTGCCTAGGTGATGTCTGGGCGAGTACCGAGAGCGGCATAAAGAATCGAACCAATAGCCTTCTGGTATGTTCTAGCGTCGAAAGGCTGCTCTTCGGCCTGAATGGCATGGGGTTTGTAGCCGATCTCCATCGGGGTAGATCGCTTACGGCAGTCGGTCATCTCAAAACGGTCGAGTACTCGGTTGATGTAGCCAATCTGATCGATCGCAATTGATCTTTTGCTGCGATCTCGAGTGACCGTCATGCCGAGGTATTGGAAGGTGTCAGGCGCAGGGACTTGGCCAGCGGCCTTGAATCAATCGTACAGTCGAGATGCAATGGAGGCGACACGTACCGATGTGCCGATGATCATGATATCGTCGACGTAGACCGGGATTAAGACACCATTTGCTTGGAGATTCCCACCGAAGAAAAGACCGGGAGCTGCAATTGAGGCTTGGAGATTGAGATCGTCAACTATAAAGTCAAAGACTTCTTCATAGTACTCCCGATTCGCCTGCTTGATGCCGTACAAAGTTTTATTCAGCTTGACGAGGGGTCTGGTGCGGCCATATGGATCGGGCCATTCGCCTTCAGGGAGGCGCATATAGAGAGTCTCATGCAGAGGGCAGCCGAGGAAGGCAGTCGGGATGTCGAGGACGGCGATCTCAAGGTCGTGCTTGGCTGCAAGTCCGAGGGCAAGCCGAATCGAGGCTGAATCAATGACTGGAGAGGTGATGTCAATATAGTCGCCAGGCTTTTGGAGATCGCCGTGGCCGACAAGTCGTACTTTCCATTTGTCAATTGTCCCATTGGCCATTAGCTTTCTTCCCATCACCCAACGGCTTCCAATCATACTAGCACCTTCTGGGACCTTGTCAACGAAAGTGAAAACCTCATGACTTTCCATTGATGCCATTTCCTTGCCGATGGCTTCTTTCCACTGCTCAGCATCCTCTGCATCCAATGCTGCACGGTATGTCTTAGGGCCTTGCTCGATCATCATGGCTATGCTGACATTAGCTGCAGTTCTCCCTCTCCTTCTAGGCTTTGGGGGCGGGGTCTCCGCAGGCGGTGTCTCTGGAGGCGGTGTGAGATCATCATCCGAGTCGTCAATTGGATTGATTACACGAGGCAATGTGGGTGCTTTCGGAGGCTGGACTTTGGCTTTCGGGGACGGTATCATAGCTTTGGGCGGCTGTACCGTAGCTTTTGGCGGCTTGGGAGGCTTGTCCTCAATTTCCGAGTCCGTATCCTGCTCGGCTGGTTCGAGAGTGATCTTTGCAGGCTTAGTCTTTAGTAACTGGTGATATAGGGTAGACTCATCAAATTTGACATCTCGAGCGATGAACACTCGGCCCGAGCTGATGTCCATAACTCGGTACTGTGTCGCTGTCTCCGAGTAGCCGAGGAGCACACACTTGTAGGCGTGGTTATCAAGCTTCTTCCTGAGATCGCCATGGATCCATGCAAATGCTAAACTGCCGAAAGTTCGAAGATGGGAGATATCGGGCTTCTTCCGTGTCCATCTTTCGAAAGGCGTCGAATTGGGGAGAGCTCGGGATGGTAGTCGATTCTTGATGTAGACTGCTGTGAACACAGCTTCGGCCAAGAGCTTATTCGGCATCCCAGCATGCTTCAGCATAGACCGCGCCGGGTCCAGCACTGTGCGATTGCATCTCTCCGATATGCCATTCTGCTGCTGTGAGTATGGGGCGGATACTTCCCTAATGATGCCTTCCTCTGCCAAGTACTCAAGAAACTTCTCACGACTAGCATACTCGCCTCCCCCATCAACTCTAATTCGACACACCTTCGACTTTGGGTGCTGCTTCTCCACTTTCGCCACATACTCCTTGAACTTCGCTGGAGCCTCAGATTTGGCTTTCATAAAGTAGACCTCAGTGTATCTCGAGTGGTCGTCGGTAAACATAATAATATATCGGTAGCCACGCATCGTCTGAGTCTGCATTGGCCCAATCACATCGGAGTGAATCAATTCAAGTAGTCGAGTCTTTGCCTTGTCCTCTGAGGGCTGGAAAGGCTTCCGGAACATCTTGCCCATGATACAGGCCTCACAAGTACATGTCGATGGGCTCCTAGCATGCAATTGAATACCTCGGACTGCGTTCGGGAGCCGTTTGATAGCTGGCAAAGAGAGATGGCCGAGGCAAGCATGCCAAACAAGAATATCTTTATCATCAACCGCGGGCCGAATGTTGGAATAGGCTTCGGAGATCTCGGGAACGTAGCTCGGACCAGAGCTCAGAGGGTCATCTATTACCACCGAGGCTTTCGAGACTGAGGCCGAGGTTGTAGATGCTTTGAGCACGAACAGACTGTTGATGAGCGGTGCTTCATAGACGAGGACTGACCGAAGGCTCGCCGTAGCTCCATCGAGTTTGAAATCGAAGTTGACTCCCTTCCGCATTAACTGGATGATACTGAGGAGGTTATTCGTACCGCAGGCTGGCACATAAAGAACATGTTGCAGGACGATCTTCGCGGGCTTCGCATTTGGCCTGTCGACATAAAACATAATGGTTCCAGAGCCTTCGGCATCGACAAAGCTGTTGTTTGCCGTCTTGACCTGATGCTCCCCCTTTGCCATGGGGTGAAAGGTCTCAAAGATATGACGGTTGCCGGTGACGTGATTTGTCGCACCGGTGTCAAGAATCCAATAATCAGCAGATCGATTTGCCGATGCCACATTGACCGTGATCACAGAGTCTGCCTTAGAGTCAGGGATAGGGTCGGAATGTATGACCGAGAAGAGGAATGACTCTGACTCGAACTCGGCAGTAGAGGTTGATGCGGTCGAAGCCAGCTTAGCATCACTTTTAGACTTCTCATACCAGGCCCACTTATGCTTACTCCTGCACTTCGCCTTGATATGGCCCTTTACTCCACATCCATGGCATATGACCTGGCTCTTCCAATCGTCGCCCTTCCTATTGTTGCCCTTTTCACCTTTTCGTCCTCGGCCTTTCTTCGTTATAAATAATGCGGCATCTGGAGCAAGACCGCGGGCCCTGCGGAGGCGGGCTTCGAAGGACAGGAGGTGGGTGACAATACTCGCCACTGTGTCCGCCATCTCAGTGAGCTCGAGTGTGGATGCAAAGGTTCGCCATTCTTCGGTATTCGGGAGGTTGGACATGATGTAGAATTTCCTCCAAGAGTCTTCGATCGTGATGTCGCATACGGCAAGGTCATTGATTATCTTGTCCTGGGCTGAGATCCATTCTGTGACTGAGGGATATGACTCGAGTTGACATGATGTGAGCTTCGCCATCTCATATCGACCGTCGAACTTGATGACCTTCTCGAAGTCGGTTTTGATCGTATCCCAAAGTTGTTTCGGCTCAGTGATTTCTCGGTACCGTATCTGGATCGTCGATTCCATCAGGGAGGTGAGCTGGCCGCATGCCTTATCATTGTTCATCTGCCAGCGTTCCCAGTCGCGGAGGAAGTGGTAGAACTGATTGAGGTAGGACGTATCAGTCGATTCCGGGAGGAAGTCGTAATCGGTATCTCGATGGTCACGAGCTGTGGGAGTAGGCGCGGAGGCGTCGCTGGTCGCTACAATCGGAGGCCTGGGAACACGCATTTCTCCAGATACCTATTTCCAGAGGCCTTGCGCACGAAGTAGGGTTTTCGCTTCTATGGCCCATTGTCGATAGTTGCGCTTATTGAGTTTTGTAGCCGTGGTCGACATGGCGGAGGTTGAGAGAGAGGGTTGCGAGACAATAAAGAGGTTAAGAAACAATTAAGAGAGGCACTACTACTAGGCGTCGATTCAGTCCAATGCAATCACAAGGCAGAGGAGAAACGATAAACAAAGACTAAGAGATGTTGGCTCGATCCACTGGAACAGGGGCAGAGGAGAGGCAGTAACAAATACTAATAGTAGGCGTCGAGTTCAGCTCAGCGCCGGGCTCATAACCTGTTGACACGAGAAGATGATGGAGAAGATGAATTGTCTGTCTATCCAAAGAGAAGGAAAACTATGGACTTATATATGAAAGAGAGAGAAGGAAAACCCAATGCCGACTGCCAAAGCCGGAGCCCAATGCCGAGTACCAGTGCCGAGCCGTCCTCCTCGCCATGGGTGCAAGCGAGGCCGACAGGGGCAAGCGAGGCCGATGGGGGCAAGCGAGACTGGTGGGGGCAGGCGAGACCGGTGGGGGCAGGCGAGGCTGGTGGGGCCAGGCGAGGCCAATGGGGGCCGTAAGCCGCCGGGCCAAATCCATAGTCAACACAAATCGCTCTGAGGCCTTCACCTTACTGGGGACATTGCTTTCGCTAGTAGGAGTCATCCTCCAATTTCAAGGTTTACGTGGACTTCATTGGGTTGCATCTATTGCGCAACTTGTCGCAGTCTTTGTAATGACAATGTTCAGGGCTTGGGTGCAACGCGAGTTGATTGTTCGGCCAGTAGCCAAAGAAGTGCTGGACGGTTATGAGATGGATTGGCTTGCTCTAGCGGTAGCTTGTTTGTTTGTTTTATTCATACTGTATGCACTCTAATTAGAGTATGACAGGACCTGATATCCCCTCCGCCTCCGGGCTAGCCGGCTAGATGGCGGAGCTCCCCCCCAGCTACCCTTCATCCCCGCTGACAAATGAAAGCTTAAAGACAGACCAGAACAGAAAGGAAAAGAAAGGAAAAGAAAGGAAAACGCAGAGATCTCTGCCCGCTGCCGCCGCTCCCCGCACCTTAGTCAGCCTCTGTGCCTGCTCCATCCCTCCCTTCATTCATTTAGGCGGAAACTTCCCGACTTCAGTAGCCGCCAGGAAGTCCATCACCGCTTGGTCACACTCGTCCCTAGAAAACAGCTCAGAGACCTGCACGTGTCGGCATCTGCCCACTTTCCAGCCCGTCGCCTTTCCCACCGCCTTCCATAGCGTTTTCTGCTGGTCTCTCCACCGGCTGCAGTGGCGGAAGAGGTGTTCCTGCGTCTGGGCCGCCGTCCTGCCTCCACCGCCACACCACCAGCATTTGTCGTCCTCACGATGGCCGAACCGTTTCAGGTAGACTCCAGTGGGTGCATGCCCGGACTTTAGTCTGTAGAACCTCGCGGCCAGCGATTTCACGCTTGTCATTGGGATGGGTCTCTTGGTCCCCGCCTTGCCCTTGAGTCTGTAGCCGAAGTGCTGGCCGCACTTGTCGGCTTCCCACTTCGCTTTGGCTGCTGTCCTTCTCTCGGAGATCCGTCTGGCCGTATTCGCGGCGGAGGTGTACGGCTGCTCTGTCGCCGTGTCCCCCCTTGCCTCGCGGGCTACGTTCGCCTGGCGGTCCGCTTCTTCGTTCCCGGGGATACCGGAGTGTCCCGGAACCCAGTGAATCTCCGTTTCGATGCCATGGGCGAGGAGAGCCTGCGCCTTTCGATTGATCCGTCTTGCTAGCCGCTGTCCGGGGCCTGGCTCCCGATGTGCCGCCCGCCGAATGGCGGCTTGTGAATCGCTAAAGACCGCCACCATCTTCACACCGTTTCTTTGCAGTATTTCTCTCTTCTCTATCGTCTCTTCAAGCGCGAGTCCGATCGCCCACAGTTCGGCGTCAATGACCTCCATTCGTCCAGTGCCCAGATAGCTGCGGCGGGACCTCCACTCGTCTCTGTGCTTGCATACTGCCGCGGCTCCCACTCGGCCATCATCTGAGCGCGATCCATCTGTCCACCACATCCTGACTCCCGCTCCTACTTTGGCCTCTTTCTCTCTTGCCCATCGCTGCGCGGCTCTCTTGGCTGCGGAGGCATCGTCCAGTATGATGGTTCTGACCACTGACTCTTCGCCCGGGGGCGGCCAGCTCATGCCTTCAGTTGTCCGGCCGTGCTCGTGCTCTTTCTTCACTGCTCTGCATACCGGTGCCCCGGAAGAGGGGTTTTGGTGTAGTTTTCTTAGCTTGTTGCTGCACGTGTTTGCTAGCCTCGCCGCAAAGCGCTGCTGTCTGGATTCTAAGATTACGGGTGCGGGTGTAAGCCCAGAGTCTCTCATTAGCGCTCCTCGTGGGGTCGTGGGTAGCGCGCCCAGGATAGATCTGGCTTGTCGATTGAGGAGGAGTTGGAGATCGTCTCGTCTGCCTGCTTCGTTGGGATCCCACCACAGCTCGCTCCCATACAGTGCGACAGCTTGGACGCATGCCCTAGCGGTAGCTTTGGAAGGTGGTATTTGGCGGTACGTTGGAGAGGATAGTAGCTCGATCGAACAGAAAAAATCTGGGAGTAAGAATGAGGGAAACAGACCCCGCAGTCGGGAGGATCCACCAAGCTATAACTGGACGATTGCAACGGGTCCGAAAAACCTTGCCTATAGAGGCTCTTGGGGTACGACCAGCGGACTTGGTTCGGATGCGGGACGAACCCTAAACGGAGTTCAGACTGCAGCTGAAGGACACTACACAGAGGGTGTAACCCAAGCCCAAAAGGCAGTGAAAATCAGGCAAAGACTAGGTCAGATAACCAAATGGGTTGGCCCAGCATCCAAACCCGCCATCTCTGTTGCTAGCTCCATCAATACAGTCATGAATACGCTATTGGCCAAGTCAAAAGAACCGGAGTTTGCCTGGTTTTTAGAAATTGACGTTGGAATGACGGAGCCAAGGTTAAGGGCTGGAGTAGCCACCACGGTTGGAACGGGTATAATACCGGAAGCGGCCGGTACTGCGAAACCAAGAATAGAATTCATAGTCAAACACATGGGAAAGAGTGGATGGAAAGCTGACACAACAGAAATAGAGGCTGCCTTGTCTTTATGGATTTTTCATATCCGCGAACGTGAGCACGAACGATCACAAATGCTACGCCAGGTTGAAGAAAAACGATTGACCAAGGTTAAAATGGATTGGCTACAGGAAGATGTTTTGCGGGTAAGGAAAAGCATCCGACTGCTTGGACCAGATACCGAAAATCTCCGAAGGGATGTGAAATGGTGGATTGGGGATATCGACGAATTCAACCAATTGGAAAGCCACAAAAGTGACGATCTTGTACTGGCGGGATTCATGGACTTGGAGTCAGAAAGCTTAGTCTCAGGCAAGTTTATTACTGCTGTTCGAATTCAATATATCTCTAATTTGCCCCCAGACCAACAACGACAGTCCTCCGCTGAGTTTTGTGCCTTGGATATAATTTCAGAGATACCTCTGGAAAATCTGTTAGCACAGCACATGTTCTCAGCTTTCATGTGGGCCATAGCAGAATATGTACCGTATAGTCTGGTCTGGAATGGTGAAACCACAGTTCAGAATAGGGATCCATTCAGGTCGGATCAATCACTGTTATCCTCGAAACTCGAAAACTCAGTGCTCTTGCAGATGGCGAATGCTCTTCAGCGGATTGGTTTAGTGAAAACTGTACAAGAGGCTTATCTTTGCATCATCCCACCTCTCAGTTGTGCTAATAAGCTCCCCAATGATGCTGTGGTCGACTTTGTACGGCAACAAACGAGAGATTACGAACTCCGGGGAAACTGGGATAGGATTGGCTTAATTTACGAGCACCTTTGCAAGATCTGTAGCAATTTCAAAGCAGAGGCTTCGCATAGAGCCATCGCGGGTTTGACAGACATTTACCGGTCGGTCAGCTTTACTATCCAACAGACGGATCTGGAACGTGGAGCAGATGACCTTGAGCGCTTCAAAAAGAAGCTATTAATCGAGCTGTTAACTTGCGGCAAAGACGCTATTCTTTACTTGGCAAAACTGTATCAGATACGGGGGCGGTTTGATATGCGCGACGATCTTCCATCCGAAATGCAGACGAAATTAGATGAAATTTCTGACATCTCTGTACATCAGTTCTTTGGTCACCCACGATTTTCGGAATTGCAGCCAGCGGCCGATTTTGATATGGAAGGAATAGGTCCAAACATGTTCGACATTCTGGGCTGTACCCCGCTCCATTATGCAGCAGGATTTGGAGACCAAAAAATTGTAGACAATCTTTTGCACGCTGGCGCAAACCCAAAATCGACAGATCTCGCCGAATGGACACCTTTGCATTATGCCGCCGAAAAAGGGAGTGCCGTGGTTGTTAAGTTGCTGTTGGTGTTTGGGGCAGATATGGAGATGCAGGGAAGAGATGGGATGGGCCCATTACATTGTGCAGCACGTTGCGCAGGCGATGGTGATGGTGGAGCGCATGTCGCGAGTTTATTATTACAAGCGGGAGCAAACATGGATACTCAAGATAGTTCTGGAAGAAACCCTCTACAGTGGGCTGCATTCTGCGGAAACGAAAAGGTGGTAGATCTACTGCTGAAGAGGGGCGCATATGCAGGCGTGCGAGACGATTATGGGCGCAGTGTATTGCACTTGGCCGTAAAATTAGGCGATACCGCGACTGTAAAACGCCTTCTAGATGAGAAAGTAGATATCGCTGCTGTGGATAAGAATAGGGCGACTAGTTTGCACATGGCGGCTTCGAACGGTAACAAGCCAGTAACCCAGTTACTACTCGAGCATAACAACAATACGGGGATCCAGAACGACTTCGGTTGGACACCGCTTCACTTGGCAGCATCGAATGGACATGAAGTCGTGGCTAACTTACTGCTCAGCTACAAAGCTGACGCGGAAGTCAAAAACTACGGTGGTCGCGGGTGGACTGCACTGCACTGTGCAGCTCGGAACGGCCATATGCCTGTAGTTCGACTATTACTTGAACACTCTGTCGACAAAGAGGCCGAGAACGATGGATGGACAGCGTTACACTTTGCGGCTTCGAAAGGACACAACGCGGTTGTCCGGCTATTACTCGAGCACAGTGTCGATACAGAGGCCCAAAACTACGACGGCTGGACTGCGCTACACTTGGCAGCTGCAAACGGTCACAAGGAGGTAGCCCAACTAATTCTAGATCGTGGCATCGACAAGGAGTCCCGAAACTACGATGATTGGAATGCGCTGCACATTGCGGCTGCGAAAGGTCATGTGACAGTGGTCCAACTGCTAGTAGATCGAGAGGTCGACAAGAATGCCAAGAAAGCTGGGTGGACGGCGCTACACTTTGCGGCTGCAAACGGTCACGAAGCGGTGGTACGTCTATTGATGGAGCGCGGGGTTAACAAGGAGTCCAACAATGGCGGATGGACCACTCTGCATCTAGCGGCTGCAAACGGTCACGACGCGGTAGTCAGACTATTACTCGAGAACGACAAGAACAAGCCCAAACCCACCGACGGCAGGACCGGTCAGAACGATCACCTGCGCCTACCGCTCGACTCTGATGATAGAGTTGTCAAGGATGCCCAAAAGAACGATGATAGGACGGCACTTCACTTGGCGGCTCGAAATGGCCATGAAGCTGTGGTCCGACTATTACTCAACGACATCAATACTGACAAGGAGGCTCGGAATGATGATGGCCGGACGGCAGTACACTTTGCTGCTGCGAACGGTCATGAGGCGGTAGTACAACTATTACTCAACTACGAAATTAACAAGGAGGCCCAGATTAGTGACGGTAGAACAGCGATTCATTTTGCTGCTTCGAAAGGTCACGAAGCGGTGGTTCGACTGTTACTTGAACATGGCGTCAACATGAAGGCACAGACCAAGAGGGGCAGGACGGCCATCCATTGTGCTGATAGAAACGGCCATGAAGCAATAGTCCGGCTGCTAGTCGCGCGTGAGGTCAAAGACGTGGACAATAACAACGACGATAAGACAACAACGCAAACCAACGACGGCAGGACCACGATACATTTTGCTGCTACAATTGGTGATGAGAATGCGGTACGTGGGCTACTCAGTCGGAATTTTGACAAAGACACTACTGCTACTGATGGGAGGACACCGCTGCACTTTGCCGCTGCGAACGGTCGCGAGTCGGTGGTCCGGCTGCTTCTCGGGCACGACGCCAATAAAGAGGCCACAGCTAAAGATGGGTGGACACCATTGCACTGGGCGGCTACGAACGGTCATAAAGCGGTTGTTCGGCTACTTCTCGAATTCAACGTCAATGAGGATGCCCGGAACATTGATGGTAGGACACCGATGCACATTGCCGCTGCACACGGCCATGAAACAGTAGTCCGGTTATTTCTCGATCAAAACGACAATAAGGAGACCGTTGCCACTGACGGCAAGAAGGCGATCCACTTCGCGGCTGCGAACGGTCATGAGGCGGTGATCCAGCTGCTGCTAGACCGAGGAGCTGACAGGGAAGCGAAAGATGAAAACCAGTCAACGGCACTGCACTTGGCGACTTATGGTCAACACCTAGTATCAACCTCGTTGCTGCTTGACCACAATGTCAACAAGGAGTCACAGGACAAATCTGGAATGACTTCACTGCACTGGGCGGCTAAATTAAATTCCGAATGGGTTATCCGATTACTACTCCAGCGCGAAGTTAACAAGGAAGCCAGAGACAATAACCAGTCAACACCACTGCATATTGCAGCTTCAAACGGCCATGAGATATCAGTCTGGCTGTTACTTCAGGTTGGGGTCGACAAGGAGGCTAGGGATCTCCACCGGATGACGGCGCTACACTGGGCGGCGGAAAACAACCATGAGCACGTGATCAAACTATTACTCGAACGTGGTGTCGACAAGGAGGCTACAGATAACAACGGCGATACCGCCTTACACCTGGCAGCTTGGAACGGCAGTGAGGCGGTGATTCAGCTTCTACTTACATTCAAGGTTAATAAGGAGGCTAGGGATCACCACGGGATGACGGGGCTACACTGGGCGGTGGAAAACAACCACGAGCACGTGATCAAGCTATTACTCGAACGTGGCGTCGACAAGGAGGCTACAGATTACCACGGCAATACTGCCTTACACCTGGCGGCTTGGAACGGTAGTGAGGTGGTGGTTCGGCTTCTACTTACATCTAAGGTTAATAAGGAGGCCAAAAACAAGCGTGGGTGCACGGCACGGAGTGTGGCTGATTTAGGAGGCCACAAGGCGGTGGTGCGACTGTTGGAATGACGCCTGCTCCTGTCCATGAATGAATTATTTTTATACAAGGTATTTCGTCACAGTTCTCATTTGAAACCTGCCGGTCCCGTTCCTCCCACACACGCCGCAGAATTACAGTCTTCACCCAGCTAATAACTTGGCCAGATGATGTTGGGTCTTATAGCCCGAATCATGCGTTCTCTGCGTAATTTGTGTTGCCGGGTTAGTTCACAAAGTATGGGGGGGGGGGCAGGAGAAACTGTATTCAGGAGGCGGTGGGGGGTTTCAAAATAACAAAGTATTCAACGATTATATAACGATTGTCTCCATCACCAATATCGGCTCACCAACCTTTGTGTCAGAATATCCAGTACTCATGGTGTAATAGTTATTGACTGTATGATGTGGGGTAGTTGAATTCAACTTGATCTTATCATCAACCGCCATTTCGGCTTGGTCAGCGAGTGTCATTTGTAAGTCGATTTTCGAGCAACTGTGGCACAAATTGATGTTCCGGAATGCCCTAATGCCCAACAAAGAGACTTGAATAGAGCTGTCGCGGTGATACCTACTGTTTTAAATAGGTAAGTAACTCCCAGGATAGTCGGGTAACAGAAGGTTTGTTGCATATGTACTTGCATCGTGAGCCTCAGGTCCGTTTGATATGGAGTTGGTGTAGGAGGATATGCCTCAGGAGAGCGGCTCATATCAATGCAGAGCAGCTCATATCGGTGCAAACGGATGTGCAAACGGATATAGATATGGATACGATTATGGAAGTCAAGTCTGTATATATACGGGCCTTCAAGCCTCGAGAGATCAGTCAATCAACAAGTCTAAGAAGCATTCAAAGTAACAAAGTTCCTGGGCTGGGCATGAAGTGACATGCAGTGAACAACACCTAACCCTTCGATTTTATGTATACATCCCCTTCCTTTATAGGCAGTTATGCAATCCTACATTACAGTGACAAGGCAAGCCTCACTTTATAGCGCTCAACAGCTAGTTACTGTCTATACCGTCTAGATTTGTGGACTGTGAACAAATAATATATGCGTAATTATTCATATTGCCCCTCCGAAATCTTAAATTATTCAAACTTCCCTTGTTCTCAAGTTGATATTCAAATTACCCTCCGTATTCTAGATCTGGGTTCTCCCTACATTGAAAATGGCTTTCTAACCAAAAGTTTCCGAGGTTTGCGAGGTCAGTCAACTTCCTCGTCCGATTGTTACTAGGACGGCATCTTGGAGCGCAGCCTAGAGAAGCACACGGTGAAAAGGGGCTCCATTACTTAAACTAATCCTCAATCACGCTCTGAGTATAGAACGTAGTTTGAATAATTCGAGATTTTGGAGGGCCAGTCGGAATAATAACCGTACATATTAATTACCGCGGAGCCCATCATTGGCGTATGACCCTAGGGTATATTTCTGTGTTGTCTAAATCTCACGACCGGTAGTGTGGCATTATGATTCTCGTGAGATTATCGTAAGGTTGTAGTGAGGTTTATACTCGTCGAAAAATCAGGTTTGGAGACACTGGAAACCTTAAGCGGAATCGATTCTTATGGACAAAAGTCTTGGCAAAAAGAAAACGGCACAATAAGTAAACAACAACGAGAGCAATCAGAAAACGGACAGCGGCAAACGACCCCTAACGCCGAATTGACCCCGGAATGAGCTTCCCACCACCTTCTGGATAGCCGCAGGAGAGCGCACACAAGAATCCAAGCAGTGGAGTGGGTTCGCATAGAGGCTTGGCAGAAAACACAATTGACGCAACGCGTCAGCCAGCGAGCAAGCGACGACGAGGACTAAGAGGCTTGCTTCACAGAACTGATGACCGAATTCAGAGAGAACGAGAGGAGTGACCTGGACGCAGAAGAAGCGGGAGACGGGAGGAGTGACGCGCTCATGAATATGGCGACGGACATGGCAACAGCGGCCACATCCATCGCCGTGAAGACTGCGGGCGTAACCATATTTGAACCAATGGAGAGAAACGAGAACGGAATGTGGAGAAGGAGGAGCGAGGCCCTGGTGACCCCCAGCGATTGGAGGAGCCGCATGGAGAGAACAATGTGACAGCAAGCGCAGGAGCCAACGCAGCTGCACCGAACTGTTGAACACCTAACGAACTTGGTGCAAGCGCAGGCAGCCCGCGAAGAAGCACAGTGGTTGGGAATGAGGATGTGGATGCAGGAGAGAGAGCAGAAGTGGGATGCCTGCCACGAGGACGACATGCTGTGGGGGGCGGCGATCACACATATGATCGCGAAGGTGATGATAGGAGTAGCACCAGGCCAGGAAGTGAGAGAGAAAGAAAGAGACAAGACCGCAGGGATGGACGGCAGGGGGCTAGAGGCCTCGCAACATGCAGATACAACGCAGGAAGGAGGACCAGAGAAGCGCCAACGGCTGCAGCAGCAGCTGGAGACCAGAATGCCGCTCAAAGTGCAGCCGAAACCACAGCAAAGACCCAAGCCAAAGTTAGCACCCACACCGGCGGAACGGTGGGATACAGTCCCACCCCGAACCCAGAGCCAGAGGGCACCCATCGGCCCGGGCGGATCGAGCACGGCAGCAAGACGCCTGATATTAAAGAGAGATGAGAATGCACCGCTCCCGGGCCCGGCTCCGACTTCCGGCTCGAGCACGTCAGACAGATGGCTGATGTTGAGGAGGGATGAAACAATCCCTCTACCCAGGAAGATGGACAAGGAAATCGCATCAGCAGTCAACAGGGAACAGTTCCAGCAGCAGGCCCCGGCACATGTCCGGATCATGAACGCGAGAACGAATGCGAAGGGCACAATATCCGCAATCACGCACCAAAATGCAACTGCAGAGATGGCTCTCCTGTACCGAGATATCATTATCAAGGCAGCTAGATCAGTAGACAAGGCGATCATCGACGTGGAAGGAAACGAGTCTTGGGAAAGACTGACAATCCACACCGTCCCGCTGGTGAGATACATTGGCAAGGGCACCAAAGGACTACAAAGAAGGGAGGAGATTCAGGCAGAGAATGAGGGGGTTGCAATTCCTGCTCAAGTGAGATGGCTATCGAACCCCCGAATCATCAGGGAGAGTGAGCAGAGAGGAGAGATCAAGGCATCATCAGTGGTCATCATTGTAATGGGGAAGAAGGTGGCACAGAAACTAGTGAACAAAGGTGTAATTGCTGCAGGAGAATGATACAAAGTCGAACCGTACACACATGCGGGCCCCGACAGCCTGTGCGAGCTCTGCTGTGGATCGGGCCACATCGAGAGGAAGTGCAGACACCATCAACCAAAGTGCGGCTACTGCGACAGACCACACCGATTGAGCGAGCACAGGTGCAATGTGGTCGGGTGCGCGTCGAAACAAGGGGCAGTATGCAGCCATACACAAGACAAATGCCCAAACTGCATAGGTAATAATATTGCATTCAGCGGAAAGTGTGCGAAGAAAATCGAGGCCATGACAATGGCGATACAGAGCAGCAAAGTGCAACCGACTGGACCAGTGACGAGGGAGGTAACAGGGGCCAACAGAGTAGCACTCGGCACCAGGCAGGCTAGGGATATAATATACAGAGAACAGGAGCTGACAGCCGACGAAGAGCATGGCGGGTCCAGGGAGATGGAGATGGAGGGGATGGAGGTGGAGAACGACGAAACCATGAGTGAGACCACCGCAGAGATCGAAATGGGAGCCGCCGCTTCCAATGATTATAGGAATCCATCACAATTGCGCCAGGTCTTATTCGTGGACCATGACAGTGCTGAAGACAGGAGTGGAGCGAATGGCTGACTTAGTACTTTTGACGGAGCCGCCGGGGGAACAAGGGAGAATCAGAATCAGTCACCAGGCGTATGAAATTAGAAAACAAAAGAGAGTTTGGCCGGCGGTGCACAAGGGAAGTCGCCTTGCAACGGACAAACCGACAGACCTGAGTAGGGGCGCGAACGACGATGTCATGGTGACCGACGTAAAAAGAAGAGGAGAAAAGATCACATGGATTATCAATGTTTACAATCAAAGAGACGTACAGACTGGAGAGAGACGGGTGAGGAAGCTAAACTGGTACAGAGCCATGCGACAGGGAGGGGGCACAATAATCGCAGGCGACATGAATGCCCACAGCCGAGGGTGGGACCCGAGATGCAGGGAGCAACGCAATGCGACAATTTGGAGGAGATTATAGACATCTACAGGCTAGTGATTGGGAATGACGACCGGCCCACTCACCACTGGGCGGGAAATGGCGAAGAAGGCATATCGACCATAGACCTGACCCTGGCCACCCGACCAATTATGCGATGGACCACGCTGCATGGCAGCCACGCTACAGCCTCCGACCATGAGGTGATCGAGTGGGAGTTTAATGCGGACAAACAGGAGGAGGCATACCACGTGCAGGTCATAGGATGGAACCTGGCCGCCATGTCAAAAGAGGATGAGGAAACAGCAGGGAAGCTTAGTGTTACGGCCCGAAGGAATAAGATATGCGACAGGTTACATTCGTTATGCGATCGGTTACATTCGTTAAGGGACCCAAGGAAAGGTGCAGGAACCAGGGGAAAAGAGGTCACTCGTTAAAGGAAAGTGGGGATAAGAGATTCCTAAAGAATGTAGGAACCCGAGATGGTGTGGGAATAATGTAAGATGATAAGAATGAGATGAGGACGCGGGAGGAAGTGTTGCGACGTCGGATGTTGTGGCATGGTTGTATTGATAAGAAGAGTTTTCAGGTGTGTAAGATCATGGGACGATAATTTGGTTGGTACATCGAAGCATGGAAGATGATTCGGAGGTCGCGAATGAAGTGTATATAAAGTGAGGTTGTTTGGTGTTGGAGGATTTCCTTTTCTTCTCTCTTTACTCGTTCTCTTGTATAGCAAGCAATAGTACGACTTTGAAACATACTCCCGACCTCTGTCCTTGTCCTAGTCTCTCGATACGCACTTCGAGTTCAGTCTTGCAACATCCCTATCATCTGCGTCCGACCCCACCCGTTACATTAGAACGAGTCCTCAATAAACGCACCTAATAGCGGATGTTCTGTCAACATTGTCTGACCCCCTGCCTTGATTTGTGTTGGTATTTCGTCGAACAAACCGACAGCTACATTTCGATCTGCGGTTACTGCCACTACGAATTACGTCATTTGAATGTGCCTGCACCCCTCGAACGACTGTAGGTATTGTCACGAACCTTGCTCCCCCTCTTGTTGGGTATATTTAGGACCCGAACGTTATTGGATTCACATTTGCGACTATTGCGTTGACATCCGCAGACAGCTTACCGGATTTGATATTCCCAATTACCCGCATCGATCGCCATACTCAAAGGAAAAAGTACGACAGTAACTGCACTTCCCGAACGAATTGGTTTGATCTTGCCGGAACACCTTGCACCTTGTCTGAACCCGGACCTTTGAACGCCTTCGAGAGTATCGATGGACTATTGAATACTGAGGTAGACGATATCTGCCTTCCCGCTTACTTTTGGGAACAATCAGATAATCCATATCCCTGGAATCTTTACTGGACGGAAGCCGCCGCATACAGAGGAGGTTTAGCAATCGATGACCCGGTATTTGGAGATAGATGGACTAGGTTTTGGGGAGCCCATTCCTGGTTTAACTGTGATATAGATACTCCTTGTCTGTGCGAAGGACACGACTGTTGTGGAACCCACGAAACCGAGGGCCACGCTCTAGCAGCAGCAGCAACAGCAATGGCCCCTGAGCCCCCCCTGATCGTCGTTGAACCTCCGACACCCACCCCGTCCGAGGTCGATCTGTTCAATTGGCACTGGTAGATGTGCTTGATCCGCTGCAATGTCCGGATCACAGGAACCCCGAGCGGCCCTGGTGTCCGTATAAGACCAAGGGACCATCAACCGAATTCTCGAAACGAACCTCGGAGAAACCACAGAAACAGAAGGCATCGAACTATTGATGGTAACACAATAGGTCCTGAGCAGGGTGGCACAGTACTAGCAACCCGTATGAGATATACAACAAGTATGCAGCCATCCCGCGGAGATAACAGACCTGCCGAATCAGATAACCATCCTTCGAGCACAGACCTAACCTCCCCCGCTCTTATGCGACCACACCAATTACGAAATGCAGCTGACGACCCTCCGGAACGAACTGGAGGTAGCCCGACGGACCCCTCGATCAGCAGGGACAGACGAAGACTTGCGGAGGGAACTGGACGATATGACTAGGGATGCCCACGAAGCTAGCCAGGAGAGCCGGAATTTGAGGACGCAGTTAGCCAATGCGATATCCTTAGCCGCACGGGCAGCGCCACCAGCCCCCCAGCCACTGGAGGACCGAGGACAGAAATTTCCTGACTGCCCGCGCTTTTCAGGGTCGGATCGAACTCAGTTGAGAGGCTGGATTGCACAACTTCGGATAGTCATCCGCCATACACCTAACAGGTTCCCCGACGAACAAGCGAAGATGCAGTACGCCTTCAACCGCCTGAGCGGGCTCGCCTTGAAGCAGATCCTGCCACATGTCTGGGAGAACGGAGAAATAGGACTAGAAGATCTAGCAGCTTTTATACAACTCCTGGAAGCAGCTTTTGGGGACCCAGACCGGGTGGCCACCACAGCGCGGAACATGAAGGAGATTAAACAGAAAAACCGAGAGTTCTCCCAGTATTATGCGGAGTTTCAAGTCATTGCCGCCGACCTCGACTGGAATCCTTCGGCCCTCCGAAATGCCCTTAGGTCAGGAGTGTCGGAAGAGATGAAAGACTCCTTCATACATACTGACATGCTGGATGAGCTTCCTGCGTTCGTAACATTGTGCCAGAAACGGGACAACCAGATTCCACAAAGGAAGGCAGAAAGAGCGGCACAACATAAATGGACCCCCTCGGTAGGATCACCAAGCCCACCGAGGGCACCAGCACCTCCCAAAGCACCAGAGGTAGCACCAGCAGGAACGGTGCCAGGATATACTGGACCGGCGCCCATGGCTCTTAGTGCAGGGAGAAGGAGGATATCGGATGAAGAGAGGGCGAAGAGCTTCGCGGATGGGAGATGTTTCTACTGTGGTGGGTTCAACCACAGAGCGGTAGACTGTGCAGTAAGAAAAAAGGCCCGACTGTTCAAGGCGGCAGGGGCCGAGGTGAAGGAAGTTGAAGGCAAGGAGGATTCGAAGGAAAAAGGAAAAGAGCGGGTCGATTAGGGAAAGGTGACTCCGTAATTGACAAGAAAAGTTTTGGTTCAAATGCTTTACAATGTTTTGTGATTTCGCGGTTTTCAATTAGTAAGGTGGATGTATTGGAAGGATCAATGGAAGGAAAACATTTGGTTATAACCTGTTCTCTGACAATTCGTGATCAACTGATACAAACACATGCATTAATTGACTGCGGAGCAACGGGAATTGCATTTATGGATCAAGATTTCGCTCGTCACCATGAGGTCCCATTGAAGGAACTCAAAGAAAAAAGACAGGTAGAAGTTATTGATGGCCGGACCATCGAATCAGGAGATATAACCCACCTGGCAGAGGTGGGTATGAATATACAGGATCATAAGGAAAGGATCCCGATGTTTGTCACTCAATTGGGACATTATCCCATTGTGTTAGGAATTCCGTGGTTAAGATTACACGATGTTGCAGTTAGGTTCGCCTCAAATACGGTCACATTTGGCTCTCAATATTGTTTGAACCACTGCCAGGGTGCCCCGGTTACAGTTCAGGGAGTCACAGAGGAACCACCTGAACCAATATACAAGGAAAAGAAACTCTGGACTGCGGATATTCGAAAACCAAAACCCTTCCGGGGCAACATAGTCATGTTAAATGGAGCATTGTTCCTCCGGACAGTTAAACGAGGGAAGCTCACCATTTTTAAAGCCTCTTTATATGATATTAATAAAGCCATCAAGGCAAAGGATCTCAAGGAAAAACCATTGGAAAAAGTCATCCCGAGACAGTACCATGAGTTCTTTCCATTGTTCAATAAGGTGCTGGTTGATAGACTACCGCCACACCGACCCAATATTGATCATGAAGTTCGGCTTAAGGAGGGAGAGACACCATCCTGGGGACCCCTCTATAAAATGACCAGAGAGGAGTTGGTGGTTATGAAAGAATGGCTTGAGGATAATATGACAAAAGGGTTTATACGACAGTCATCCTCACCATATGCGGCACCATGCTTGTTTGCAAAGAAACCCGATGGCAGACTTCGATTCTGTATTGACTACCGGGATATTAATAGTAAAACCATTAAGAACCGGTATCCCTTACCCCTCATCCAAGAAACCTTAGACCTATTAGCGGGAGCATGGGTCTACATGAAATTAGATGTGAGGGGGGCGTATAATCTGGTACGGTTAAAAGAGGGAGACGAACACAAGTTAGCCTTCCGCACCAGATATGGACTATTCGAACCCTTGGTAATGCAGTTTGGGACCACCAATGCACCAGCAGATTTCCAGGGATATATTAATGACACTATCCGAGAAGCTCTGGATTGCTTCGCCTCCGGATATTTGGACGATATCCTGATATATAGTAATTCGATTGAAGGACATGAGGAACACGTCAAATGGATTATGGAACGACTACTGAAAGCAGGACTGTACCTAAAACCAGAGAAATGCGAATTTCATAAGGAAACCGTCAAGTATTTGGGACTCATTATATCAACCGATGGTGTGTCCATGGATCCAGATACAGTTGATACAGTTTGAAATTGGTCACGAAAAAAGAAGACTGCTAATGGTCGCTTGAATAACCTTTTCGAAGTTCAACAGTTTTCAGGATTTTGCAATTACTATCGAAGGTTCATCAAGGGATACTCAGATGTGGCGGAACCCCTCACAAGGTTGACAAAGAAAGATGCCCCGTTCGAATGGCTGGAAGATCAACAAGAGGCTTTTGAAGAAATGGTACTTAAGTTCACTACTGCACCCACCATTCAACATTTCGATCATAGTAGAGAAGTTATAATCGAAACCGATGCATCAGATTGCGTCTCTGCGGGAGTGTTGTCACAAAGAGATGACGAGGGGGTGTTGCATCCGGTGGCATTCTTTTCGAAGAAACATTCACCAGCAGAGTGCAATTACGATATCTACGATAAAGAACTGATGGCGATTATCAAGGCACTTGAAGAATGGAGACAGGAATGTGAGGGGGCGGAACATACGTTACAACTCATAACCGACCATCAGAACCTTGAATATTTCATGTCCAAAAGACTTTTGAATCGGAGAGAGGCTAGGTGGGCCCAATTCCTATCAAGGTTTGACTATGAGATCGTCTATCGACCCGGGAAATCCAACGGTAAAGCGGATGCACTGACAAGAAGGCCTGGAGACCTACCTGAGGGGGGGGATGAAAGATTGAAGACGATGGAACAAGTAGTGTTAAAACCACAAAATCTCCCGGAACAGCTAAGAATCCTCACAAACGATATGACGAAGGTACGTTCGATACAGCAACAACTAAGGGAAGCATCGGAACAACATGGTCTTGTAGGAAGGATACTTGATGCTGTCAGACAGGGAACCTCGATGCGAGTAATTACCGTGGCGGATTGTTCGGAAAGAGACGGACAGCTATATTATCGGGGACAGAGGTAAGTCCCAGATGACCCAGAACTACAGTTACGCCTGATAAAGGAGCATCATGATACCCCGCTGGCAGAACATCGAGGAAGGAGCAAAACGTTTGACCTCCTGAGCCGACAATATTACTGGAAGACGATGAGGAAGCAAGTGGATCGATATGTACGAAGCTGTGCGGAATGTCAGAAGTCCCGGACCAGTAGGCATGCCAGTTTCGGAGTATTACGACCCCTCCCAGTTCCAGAAAAGCCGTGGGAGGATATAGCAATGGATTTTGTAACTGGATTACCAGATTGTGAAGGGTACAATGCCATTTGGGTAGTAGTAGACCGACTCTCGAAAATGAGACATTTTGTGCCCTGCAAAACAACTGTTGACGCCCGAGGATTGGCGGAGATGTTTCTGAAGGAAGTGGTAAGGCTACATGGGTTACCAAGGACAATTATATCCGATAGAGGACCACAGTTTGCTGCCGTGTTCTGGAAAAGACTGTGTGAACGGCTGGGCATGGACCGACAACTGTCAACGGCATTCCATCCTCAGACCGACGGACAGACAGAGAAAATGAATGCAAGCATGGAACAGTACCTCCGGATATTTACAAGTCATCAACAGGACGATTGGGTACAATGGCTACCTCTGGCAGAATTTGCAGCGAACAATGGAACGTCAGAAACCACTAAGTGTTCCGCGTTTTTCGCAGTCACAGGAGCAGACCCCTGAATGGGTTTTGAGGGAACGGCCAAGGAATCCAAAGACACGAGAGAAATTGATGCTGATCAAGTACAGTTGACGATGCATCAGATCCATGAACACCTCCGAGTAGAGATGCGACGAAGTCAGGATATCAGGGAGCAAGGGGCCAATAAGAAACGACTCCCGGCACCTCGGATTCCGGAAGGAACTCAGGTGTGGCTGGACGCCCGACATATTCGAACTACGAGGCCATCCCGTAAGTTGGATTAGAAGCGGCTGGGACCATATGTGATAAAGCGACAGGTGTCCCCCTATGCCTATGAGCTTGAGTTGCCTAAGGGGTTGCGGATCCATCCGGTACATCGTGTCTCATTGTTGGATCCAGTCGCTATGGACCCGTTACCAGGGCAAGTGATTTCGCCACCCCCCCCAGCAGAGGTGGATGACGATCAGGAATACCAGGTGGAACGGGTGGAAGATTCTCGCGTGTACCGGAACCAGCTACAGTATCTCATATGATGGACGGGGTATGACCAGATGACATGGCAACCAGCGAAAGACGTTGATGGACTTCAGGCCCTCGATGCTTTCCATGACAAGTACCCTCAGAAGCCCGGACCATTGGAATGATTTTCGGAGGACCTCGAAGCTAGGAGGGCGATACTGTTACGGCCCGAAGGAATAAGATATGCGACAGGTTACATTCGTTATGCGATAGGTTACATTCGTTAAGGTACCCAAGGAAAGGTGCAGGAACCAGGGGAAAAGAGGTCACTCATTAAAGGAAAGCGGGGATAAGAGATTCCTAAAGAATGTAGGAACCCGAGATGGTGTGGGAATAATGTAAGATGATAAGAATGAGATGTGGACGCGGGAGGAAGTGTTGCGACGTCAGATGTTGTGGCGTGGTTGTATTGATAAGAAGAGTTCTCAGGTGTGTAAGATCATGGGACGATTATTCGGTCGGTACATCGAAGCATGGAAGATGATTCGGAGGTAGCGAACCAAGTGTATATAAAGAGAGGTTGTTTGGTGTTGGAGGATGTCCTTTTCTTCTCTCTTTACTCGTTCTCTTGTATAGCAAGCAATAGTACGACTTTGAAACATACTCCCGACCTCTGTCATTGTCCTAGTCTCTCGATACGCACTTCGAGTTCAGTCTTGCAACATCCATATCACCTGCGTCCAACCCCGCCCGTTACACTTAGGAGGGAGCTGGCGAGAGAAATAGCCCACCTAGGTGAGGAATGCATGGGAGATGATGTAGAGCGAGAGGCCGAATGGTGTCAAGAAGCGATGAGCAAAGTTCTAGATGCCAATGCGAAGAAAATAAGAATCTACGCTTGGTCGAAGAGATGGTGGAATGGCGAGATCAAGGAGAGGAGACGCGCACTGCGGAGAGAAATGTGGAGGAGACGGAGGTCAGAGGCAACAGCGCGCATGAAAGCAGAACTGCAGAAGTCGATTCGACAGTCCAAGAGTCAGATGTGGAATGACCACATGCAGAACCTTATGGGGGGCGAGGTCTGGAGGGCAGCAAAATTCACGAACCCTAGAGCGGGAGCCACCGTGGAAGCGCTGACTGACAGAGAGGGGAAGCAAGTAAATACTATTGCCGAAAAGGAGAACATGCTCAGAGGGGAGTCTTTCCCCCTGAATGACGGGGACCAGTATTATGAACAATCTCCAAGAGACCAAGTCCACGAGCGCATAACAGATGAGCTAGTCGAACGAGCTCTTTTCTCGCAGTCGGTCAAGAAGGCCCCAGGCCCAGACATGCTGTCGTTTGGAGCCATACGGCTACTCTGGAAGTGGAACAGAACGAGAATTGTAGGACTGACGAAGGCAGCGGTCCGAACGGACCGTCACCCAACAGTCTGGAACCGCGCGAGCGGGGTGGTGATTCAAAAACCAGGAACGGAGGATTATATGAAGCTGAAGTCGTACCGAACGATCTCTCTGCTCAGTTGCATGGGGAAAGTCGTTGAGAAAGTAGTTGCGGACCTGCTGTCCGACGCGGCCGAGAGAAGAGCACTGCTAAGTAATGGCCAATATCGTAGCAGAAAGAAACGGTTGGCCATCCACGCTGCAGCCATCATGGTCGACCGAGCGCATGCCGCGTGGAAAGACGACAACATTACGGGTCTCCTCCTGATGGACATCAATGCAGCATTCCCCAGCGTAGCGAGGGGAAGGCTGATCCATGCAATGAAGGCCAAGAAGATAGATGGAGATCTCATACGATGAACCGAGAGCTTTCTCTCAGAGAGGACGGTGGAGACCGTAATCGAAGGCAATCTCTTACAGAGTCACCCCGTGGAAGCAGGTGTCCCGCAGGGCTCACCCGACTCGCAGATCCTCTTTGTGATACACACTGCTAGACCGATACAGTGGGCGGAAGAGAGAGTGCAAGCCAAAGGCCTGTCATTCGTAGAGGACCTCGGATGGGTGGCAACTGGGAAGGACGTGAACCCGGTGGTCGAAAAACTTGAAGCCTGCGGAGCAGAGAGCATCGTGCGGGCAAGCAGACGAGATCTCTAGTTCCACACTGCAAAGACAGAGGCAGCACACTTGACATGCAGGAGGGGCCACAAGAAGCACCTCCGGCCGAAATTCGCAGCCAAAATCAAGTTAGGAGTTGGCTTCATCCGATTTAACAATTAGGCGACCTGATGGCTGGGAGTCTGGATGGACGCCAATCTGACGTTCAAAGAGCATCACAACCCATGCATTAAGAAGGCCAGGGCAGCAGAAGCCTGACTGCGCATACTCACTCAGATGCACGTAATCATTACAGCGCGAGTGAGAGCCATCCAGATAGCCTGTGTTCAAGCCGTTGCGTTATATGGAAGCGAGCTCAGGTGGGACCCGAGAGAGATCGGCAGACGAGAGGACCTTCAACTCCTGCTCAACCGGCAAGCTAGATCAACCTTGGGCGCCCTCCCCATGACGCCAATGGGTGCACTTATGAGAGAATCAGGGCTCACACTTGCGCCAGTAGCCCTGGACCCAAGGCAGCAAAGCTTCACAGCGAGGCTCGCGAGCACGTGCGAAAGCTCCAAACATATGGCAGTGCACGACCAACGCACATCTGGCGCACTGATATGCAGAGTTGTCACAAAGGAACACCAGCGAGGCCGGGAAGCAGAGAACATGCGCTGGCCTAACCCTGACGAAGAGCCGGCTGTCAAGACGGTCATACTAAGCGAAGACACTGCAGCGAAGAAAGAGGTGATCCGCTGGCCGAGAGACAGAGAGGCCAAAGTAGGTACAGGGGACTGGATGTGGTGGACGGACAGATCGTGATCCGACAACGGCAGAGTAGGAACCGCCGCAGTGTGTAAGCATTGAGACAGCTGGAAAGCCTACCGCAGCCACCTGGGCACCGGACGAATGGAGGTCTACTATGCAGAGCGGTGGGCAATCGGACTCGCACTCCGGGAGTCAGTTTGGAAGTGGGACACACTGCAGACACCTGGCGTGACGAAAGTAGCCGTTTTAAGCGACTAGCAAGCTGCCTTTGGACGAACGGAGCAACCGGAACCCGGGCTAGTGCAGCCTCTAGCCAAGTGCATTAACCAGAGTTCGAGGACTCTTCTCGAAGCCGGTATTGAAACTCAGATCCATTGTGCCCTGGGACACACTGGCATCCCCAGAATTGAGGAAGCAGACCGCCAAGCGAATCTAGCGCGACTGGGCCGCAGGACCGGCACAGTGAGAGAACAAGTGTACACCTCGGCCGCAAACAGGACCAGACAAATCTCAGAAGCAAAGACATTGTCGAAGGCAGAGTGGGAGGCTGACAAATGCAGCAAACACCATTGCTACAGGCTGAAAGGCAAAGCTGGGAGCAAGAGACCCATCCTAATGAATAGCGTTAAGCCGCTGGCAGCCAGATTCTACCGACTGAAGTCCGGACACGTGCCAGTGAGCACGTACCTAACACCGTTCTGACACTGAGACGATGACAAATGCTGGCGGTGTGGCGGCGGAAGCAGGACAGCCCAGACTCAGGAATATCTCTTCCGCCACTGCAGCCGATGGAGAGACCAGCAGAAGACGATGTGGAAAGTGGTGGGAAAAGCGACGGGATGGAGACCGGGCAGATGCCGACACGTGAAAGTTTCTGAGTGGTTCTCCATAGAGAAGTGCGACCAAGCGGTAATGGACTTCCTGGTGGCCACAGATGTCAGGAAATTCCCGCCCAAAACGAGTGGAAGAACAAGAACCTGCAGGCAACGGGCGGCTGAGGAGTACGGGCCAGCGGGCTCTCCTTGACTTCATCCCTTTTCCTTTGTATGATATATATTTGCCACTTTTGGATGCTTTCATTCTTTTGTCAGAAGGGGACGACAGGTAGTAGGAGTGGAGCTCCGCCATCTAGCCGGCCAGCCCGGAGGCGGAGGGGACTATGGCGCTGTCATACTCTAAGTAGAGTGAATACAGTATGATTAAAACAAACAAAACACTGGAAACCTTAACCCTGTCATATTCCATGGTAGGTGTCCCCTGTTTTAGTCAGTTCGCAGAGAATGTCAGTCTGCGGAGTAACCGGTTAGTTCACAGAGCCTCACCGTCCATGAATGAACCAGTCAGATCAGTGCTCCATGAACTGACTGGTGCTAATTGTGCTCAAACAAAAGTAACAATTACTGATTGCAAAGTGATGTATACATGAAATATGCATAATTTATCGCTCTTTCACCTCCTGGTTTCCAAATTACCATATCTTTAATATTGATAAAATGGTTGTGAAAAAACACTGATTTTCAGCGATTTTGGCTGTTTGTTTTAAAGCAGCTCAATCAATTTTAAAGATATCATAAATTGAAGACAGGGAGGTGAAAGAGCGATGAATTATGCATATTTCATGTATACATCACTTTGTGATTGGACCAATACTTGCAGACTTAGTTGGACCAACTTTTTGTCATTTTTGTCTGTGCAGCTGAACAGAGAAAAGATAAACTTTTTTTTTCCTGACTTTCCCTACAATTGGCTGTATCACTCAAAAAAGTGACTGGTCAGCTCATGGAGTGTGTAGGTTCTGCGAGCTGACCAGTCAGTACACGGAGCCCAGTTATTGGACGGGTTGACGGGTCACTCTACGGACTGACATACTCCGTGAATTGACTAGAACAATAGTTATTGGTAGCTACACATCAATTGAGAATGAGTGAGCTATTTACCCTGACATGACTACTCAGTCAAGCTGTCGTTAAATTGCAATGCAGCATGACCACCCTCACCCTCATAAAAAGGACAGAAAGTGGGTTTCAAATACCTAACAATTTCCTTAGTTCTTGTTTTCATATTACCCACTTTTTGATCAACATTTTTAGTAAGGGCTATCCTATATAAAAACCAGCCAAGAGACTACGCTACGTAATATAACCCCCAGAGGGTTATACTGAATAAATCATATTTAAGAATATACCGCCGAAACACATCGAAGTGATACCGATAGCCTGAAGCAATAAACCTAGCTTAGCCGCTGCCAGCCTCCATACTACTATGGCAAAGACACGATCCAACCATTACCGCGTATGCCGAAACTCCACCCTCCCAGAAAGTGGACGCATCTTTTCCTCTTTAACTTCACCGCAAAGCATTGGCCTCAACCGGGGCGAACCAGTGTTGCATGCACTATTGCTGAATGAGGGGACATAGCGACAAAACTCGGGGGCGTAGCGACTGACACGTACTCGTGACGGATCTGGTGGCCGACCAACGGCCAAATTTATCAGACGCGCTATGTCCCACATTGTAAGAATGATACTTACAAGTATGAACTTCACCACAAAACATCGCTGAAGAGTATATTTATCACGGTTTCGCCTCATCATTGCGTACCAACAATATTATTGCCACCCACCGCTACTACTGTAACCTGGCCACGTCCACCACTGATTCTTCCGTTACCACCGATACTTCTCATATAATATTAATGTACACCCTCAAAGTTCAAGCTCAATTAAGTCCGCCAGTTTCACTCCGAACATAAAGTGCTCTTTACATGAAATATGTGTAGCTGTGCTTACTTTCATTTACCTACTGTTCTAGTCCATTCACGGAGGCGGTTCCTCCGCGGAGTACATAGTCAGTTCACGGAGGCCCACCTTCCGTGAACGAACCGTCCATTCACGGAGTCCGTACCCCACCTCCGTCGACTGACTAGTTCATTCACGGAGTGAATGAGAAATTATCAATAATGTATACATCATCGTGATCCCTACAATCGGATGCCTCTTGGACGTCCTGATGCAACTATAATTACATTGTGCTCCATGTTATCGTTTGAAACCGGCTCATCTTCCTCATTTCCCTCCTCATTGCCCTCCTCCTCAATGCCCTCCTCCTCCTCCTCCTCCTTGTCCTCTTCCTCTTCCTCTTCCTCCCAAGTGACCCCTTCCTCCTCGAGAACCTCCTCATCCTCAATATCCAGGTCTGGCAAATCACTGCTCTCATTGGCAGTATCCTCCGCAGATGTAGGGTCAGTATCCACGCAAGCATCTCCTTGTGTATTGGCTCGACGGCTTTTTAGACTGTGCTTTGGGTCCGGTGGAGCTGATCTTGTGTTTCGTTCAAATTGAAAGTACCTGATGGCGCAGCAGAAGGTCCAGTATTTATGCACTGCGCACCACCATCTCGGCCATGGCAATGAAGTGTGCACTCGGCTTTTGCTTTGAAATACTTGCACTGCGCTGAACGTACATGACTGATGAATGTACCCAATTGCGCTGCGTTGAACGTATGCGGTTGCGCTGATTGAATTCAGCTGGATAGAGCCAGCTCAGTGTACATACAAGCCAGTGCATGCACATACATGCGTGCAGAGCAGAGTATTTGTAATTTTTGACTGACTCCGCGAACGAACTAGTCAGTTCACGGAGGTGGGATACGGACTCCGTGAATGGACGGTTCGTTCACGGAAGGTGGGCCTCCGTGAACTGACTAGGTACTCCGCGGAGGAACCGCCTCCGTGAATGGACTAGAACACCTACTCAAACTCGCGGTATCTTAAAATTTAACAAGTGATTGTCAAAACGCGTGATGTTTGTTGATGTTAGCAATTTTTGGGACAAAATCTAAAGAGGCACAATGAATATCATAGACATTAAAAATCTGAGATTACAAGGTGAATGTCACCACCACTGGCTGGAAGCACACGTAGGAATGACGGAGGTACACTTAGAAGCAGTGTTCGAAACCGGCCGGGCCGGGCCGGCTTTGATAGGTTGAGGCCCGGCCGTCGGGCTTTCGACAAAGCCGGGCCGGCCTGCTTTAGCGCGGGCTTTTTGGTGAAAAAGCCAGGCCGGCCTGCAGGCTTTCGGGCCGGTTGGGAATCCATGACGGTACGAATTCACTTACTGAATACTAATAATAGCGGTTATTTTTTCGTTTGTCCTCCTCGAACTAGGGACAATAGTGGGAGGTAACAGTATCCCATAGGGTGTTTCGCCCCTGATTTTCATGTTTCAGATATGCAGCCCGGCCCGGAGGCTTTTGGAAAGCCCGCAGGCTTTCAAACTATAAGCCCGGCCGGCCCCCCTTAGCGCGGGCTTCCAAATTATCGGCCCGGCCTGGCCTGCCAAAGCCGGCCCGAAAGCCCGCGAGTCGGCCGGGCCCGTTTCGAACACTGCTTAGAAGTACACTTGGGAATACTGGAGAGCTCACTTGGAGGGGATGAAAGCTAAGTGGGTTTGACAGAGATGCAGAAATAAGGGAGACGAACTGGTTTGGGAAAATATATAAACATGGGAGAGCCCCGGTAGATAGTTATCATTATACTCGCTTTCAAACAACAATGGCCACCTTATCCTTCATATTTAATGCAACAAACTCGTACAAGCTCTTAAATGACTTACGCATTGTGCAGATGTGTAGAATCTTCCTCTATCTTAGAATCTCAGCTGGATAGCCAGTTTGACTCTCTTACCTTCTTCCTACGCTCTTCTGGTCGAGCCCGCGTTTCCTCACGGATATCTTCATGAAACCGCGGGGAGGTGCTAAGGGTAGATCTCTAACTTCCTAGCCCCACCAGCCCACCTCAATGGAGAGGAGAATATACGGATTAGGTGTGCTTGCTAAGATTTGAGAGATTGCGTACTTGTGACTCGTCTTAGTAGGCCTGAAGATCTATAATAGTATGGGGTTTTTTTCCAATCCCGAATTCAACCTATTCGAGAAATACAATAGGCTCGTAGAGTATTGGGTAGCGTATCTTCATCAGATATCAATCGCCTCGGACGGTCAAGTGTACTGTTACTTTGGATGCTTTTGTGACTTGTTGATTGGCTTGATTGATCTATCTCGTGGGCCAAAAGGCCCGTATATATACAATCTCTCATATACGTATGCATATGCTTCTAGCTGACATGAGACGCATCACCCTGATCCTGATGCATATCCTGATGCATGTCCTGTTGCATATCCTGATGCATATCCTGATTCAGCCACCATCTTCATACAAGATATCAAACGGTGCTGAGACTCATGATCCAAGTACACATGCAACACTTCCCCCTCTTGCTGCATTTCGTAGCAAGTCCATATCACCGTGAGTCCTTACAAACAAATATAGTTCAAATACAGTCCATGTAAATCATCTTCCGGTGCCTCATTAAAACCATCTTCCTAATTGGCTGTGGTAGGTAGGGAAAGAGTGCAGTCCATACAATAAAATCCGTCCTAATATACTCAAATACCATATCCTTCTACCATAAACTCATAGCCTTCAGGAATTTCTCGTGTTTCTCTCTCGGCAGTGCTTTCATGAAGATATCGGCAACGTTTTGTTTTGTTGGTATGCAGGAGTACCAGACTATGCCGCATTCGTGTAGATCTCGACTGTGGTGGTAACAAATGTCTTTAGGTTTCTGTCATGCTTTGATAGTTCCATTGATTATGTCAGTAAGTGCGCCCTCGTTATCGTAGAGGATTGGGAGCGGTTTATTGATATTGCCGTTGTCGTTGCCGCCATCTCGTTTAGTATCTTTGCAAAGTTGCAGCGGCCATCTTCCTTCTCTCGAGGCTGCCGAGAATGCGATATATTCAGCTTCTAAAGTCAATGTTGCAACTAAGCCCTTGCTTCCGTGACTGCCAAGATCTAGTACAGTTCTAGATGAAAATGTGGCCTCCCTGAGATTTTTGATCTACGCTGACGCTGGCCCACTCGGAGTCTGTATAACCATTAAGAGTGTTTGAACCAGTAGTGCTGGAATCAGTGTTCCTAAGCGGCCAGGCCGGGCCGGGTCGCCCTTAGCGGCGGCTTTTAAATGAGGGCCGGGCCTGCCGGCTTTTCCGGCCGGGCCTGCAGGCTTTATCTTGGCGGCCGGGGGGCCGATCTGCAGGCTTTTTCTTGGCGGCCGGGCGGCCGGCCTGCAGGCTTTATTTGCCAACGTATAAGTTCAATCGAACAAGCATAAACATATTTTGTTTAAATGACACCCATTGCTGCTGCCTAAAGTCTTAAACTCAAAAAGCCACCAAAGTAAACTCAGTCATCGTCCATCATAAGTTCATAACCTTGCCATCCGTTGTGGCGGCCGGCCGGGCCGCTTATGAACACTGGCTGGAATTGTAGCGAAGACGGTAGTCTTTTGTGACTTTGAGATATCGTAGTACGCTTTGTGCTGCTGTGAAGTGCCTCGCGAAAGGCCTCTAATCGGATCGACTGAGTGCTGCTACTGCGCATGAGATGTCTAGTGTAATGGCGAGCGCGATGTACATACGAGATCCGACGATTGCTTGGTATAGTTTGGGGAATTGGCGAGCAGTTCCGAGGCTGGTGATCTCATAGGTTGCAGGTAAAGCCTGCATGATTTCCTCTGCCTCCTTTGCTGCAGTCGGTGTGTCAGCCAAGAGCATATTGCCTAGTTAGAGAAGTAGGAGCAGTTCCCTGAGATTTCATATATAGAGGTTGGGATCGGCTCCTGATTAGATGAAGTCTAGGGATAGGAGAAATGCATTGATATGTTGATACCAAAGATGTGGCGCTTATTTGAAGCCATAAAGTACTGTTTGTAGTGGAACAAATGTGGCTTTCTCCAGTCCATCTTCCGGACAACCCTCTGGTACCACAACGAATAGTACATCATTGTCAACATCAGGGATGCGAAAACCCTTGAATATGTCCAGATGGTCGATTTTCAAATTATTTCACACAACAAAGCGTATTAGCAATCGAAAGATATTAAGTTTGCCGACTGGTGAGTATGTCTCCCCTTAGTGCAATTGTTCATATCCTTTGATTACAAGCCTGGCTTTGTACCGTGTTGAGCCATCAGGGTGTCTCGTGGTCTGGAACACCCATTTTGATGCAATTGGCTGATTTCCGAATTGTGCTTTTGCTGGTGAGAAATCTTCATTTCGTATGATAGAGTTGTATTTGTCTACGATCACAGCTTCCCATTTCTTGGTTTGTGGGAGGAGCATCGCTTGTTTGTAGATAGGTGGTTCACCATGTTTCATTGTCAATGCTAATGCAGCATTTAGTTGTTTGGTGATATTTACCCTTGCTCTGCTTGTGCTTTGTGTAATTCTATCTGTAGATACTTGGGCTTTCTTTTCTTATGTGGTAGCAGCGGCTACTCGACATAATTATCTTCGTGTGTTTATTTTGGTAATAACCTCCTCTCTTGTGACTTGTGTATGAGACTTGATGGTTGGACAGTGACCGCATTGTCCTTCTGTATATTTGTCAGCGTCGTCGTCAGGAGCTGTATATATGTGACGGCCATCCATCCCACATGTATCAGGCAGTCTTCCATTTTCGTAAAAATTGGTATGGCAAGTTAACAAATGATCGGGATTTCCTATAAGCGCTGGATTCCTGTAATTTATTCAGCGAGCATCTATGGTGCGGCCATGAGACATGTGTTCCTCCATTCCACTCATACACTGTGTGCGGCCATGGTTCATGCTCTCATCCATTCTGCTCAAAACTTTATTAATTTCTTCAATATGTATTGCTCCTTGCGGTAGATCAAACAAGTCAAATTCGGTAATTTCTTCAAGTTCTTCAATTCTCCTTATATTTTTACGTTTGTATGACTGTGGGCACGAGATGTATGCCTTGCTGCCTTTGTCAAATATCACATCTGATTGGGCCTTTACTCTATTGTTCTCTGCATCCCAAATTCTCCATAAAGTTGTTGAGTCGTGTACATATCCAACCATCATATAGACCATTGTTATGGCTCCAAGCTTTTTCTGTGTTTTCTGCTTCTGAGGGATGAGTCAGCTGAGGTAGCATCCAAATCGGCACAAGTGAAGTTGTGGTGCTCTGTAACTGGTTTTCATTGAGGTGGGATCATCAGGATGCATATGGTATTCAGGTTTGCCATATGAATGTAGAACTTTTGGTGGAGTGTCGTAGGGAGCTTTCTATCTGCCGCCATCACCTCATCTAGTGATTTCTTCATTTGGTAGGCGTTGACGGAGGTATACCAGGGTGTTGATTGCTTTCCCTGGAAACTCGTATGGTACCTGGGAGTCAAGTATTTTAGCTCTTGCAGTGTCTGTAACTGTATGAATCATTTTCTCTGTGACTGCATTCGTATGGTGCCCACATCAGCAAAATGTAAATCAGTCCGGATGCGACACGTAAACCTCCCAGACACTCCGGTAGCCCTCACCAGTGCTTCCAAGCAGTTCTAGATGCTCCCAGACCCCCCTGGAGCTTTGCAAAGTGCTCTGAGACTCTGCAAGAGCAGTCTCAGGTGCTCCTGAAAGCACCATGAGTTATGTATATGCATTCAGGACGCTACGAGATTTGACTATTAGGATTGTCACATTTTGGGGCGGGTGAGACCTGCGGGCAGGTCTGGGGGGGACTTCGAGAGCAGCTGTGGGGGAGAATTGGTGCCGTATTCTCAACGCAGTAGATATTTGTTGAAAGCAAAAGAGAAAGAATGAAGAAGCTCAATTGTCTATCGATCGAAGAGAAGGAAAACACTAGACTTATATACAGAGAAAAGACCATACTCGGCAAAGCCGAGTATCACTACCAAGTCCAAAGCCGACTACCAGTGCCGAACAATGATTCCACCAGTCCGGACGGACCCGGTCTGGGGTAGGGCTCGGTCCTGTCCGGTCCCACTGGAAGGTCGGACTGGACCGGGCCCCAGACTGGCAGTCTTGGACTGGACGGGCTTGGTCTGGACCAGTCCAAACAGGATAATATTTATCAATTTCAAAGTTGATTGAAAACTAAAGAAGTGACACAGTAAGCACTCAGCCTCGGATGGCAGAAAGTCTGCGCTGCCATTGAGATCCGACAGTCATTGTGATGACATGGAGATAAATATCGATTAAAATAGAGAACAATAGAAATTGCTTCGTTGACAATGGCTGTTGAATTGAAAAAGGGTGTAAACGTTTCTGGGTAGAGAATGGTCTAGTCCAGTCATGGAGGTGGTTCCACCGCGGAGAAACCGGTCCATTCACGGTGTCCCACCCTCAGTGAATGGACTGGTGCATTCACGGAGTGTTCATACAAAAGTGCTAATTACCCTCAACCAAATGTAATAATTAGTCTGTACACAATGATCATCATCCCTACAATCAGCTCATCGTCATCGTGCGACTACAATTACATTTGACTCCATATGCTCATTTGAAACTGTCAATTCTTTCTCGTTGCCCTCTTCTTCAACCTTGTCCTCCTCCTCCATGTCTTCCTCTTCCTCCACATCCTCCACATCCTCCTCGTCCTCCTTATCTTCCTCCTGCTCCACACTTGTGACCTCGTCCTCTACGAAATCCTCTGCCTCTTCACTGCCCAATTCAGTCAAATCACTTTTGGCATTTTCAACACTATCATTCTAATCGGTGGAAGTTGAATTTGTCTGTGCCCAGTCCTCTCCTTGTGTATTTGCTCGTAGTCGCTTGTCATCCTGACTGGGTCCTGGTATAGAATGGTTCAGCTTAAGATTGAATGTACCAGAACGCACAGCAGAGACCCCAGTATTTGTGCACTGTTCACACCCATCTCGGCCATGGCAGTGCAGTGTACACTCCACCTTTGATGTGAAACACTTTCAGCGAATTGTAGCGCAGTTGCCTTTACACCCACAACGTACTTGTATGAGCTTACAAGGGAACTGAAGGTGGGCTGCTTCCCGAATAGTAACCTCATGATGACTATCGTTCCTAAATGTTGGAATTTCGTGTGCAATAGTAGCTTCAAGGCAGTCCATATTTTTTGTGCGATACAAGCCACGCAGAATTCCATATTCACACTGCAAAGCATAACAATTGCCATGCCTAAATACAACCACCCTGCAAAAGATTCGTTTGTGATCAGTTGAACATCTGTCCTCGACTGGAATCTTTAGGTGCACAAGATCGCCCTCTTCAAATACTTCAACTTTGTTGACTATGTTATATTTCTTTTCGATGGTACTGACCTTTCGCTCTGTGTTGGCAATTACTTCTTCGTTCAGCGGTTTAATTGTTTGTGTCTGATCAACAGATATCAACTGGTTTCACATGTCCACTGAGTGAGTACTGATTGTAAGGAGTTGTGGATCAATAGATGGTGTAATTGTATCCAATGATTCCAGATGCTCAAGTACGCTTGCAGTTGATCCCAGAGCTGTGGATATTGATGGACGATCAGGCATGAGTTGCTTGAGAACTACCTCATATGTACTGTTTCCAGTTGTTGAGTGGACTTGTCAATTCATGGAAAGCATTGCCTCGGGGAGTGTGAGCCACCATTCAGTTGATGGCATCTCAGTCATCTATACCCGGATCTTTGTCTTTAGTACTCCATTTGCTTGTTAGATATCCCATTCGTCTGAGGGGTGCGAGGCTTGCTGTGAACAACAGGTATTCCCTGGTGCTTTACAAGATGATCACATGCTCCTTTGAACTCAATTCAATTGTCGCATTGAAGAATACTAGGGACTCCAAACATTCCAAAATATTCTCCCAGGTGCAATGCAACGCTTTAACTCTCTTTCGATACCATTGGATATGCAGCGGAGAATTTACTGAAGTGATCCCGGACATGGAGACACCATTGGAATTCCTGGCCCAGATGCCGAAAATCAATAAGATCAATTTGAAGTCGTTCCCAGAGCATCTTCACCACAATGGCCTCAAGTGGAGCCGCTGTTTTGGCAGATCGTTTCTTCACATAGGTAGCACAGTGCTCAAGTAAGAATGAAACTTCTTTCTTCGTAATCCCATAGTACTTGCGATCAACTTCTGCAAATGTCTTGTCTCGCTCTGCATGCATAAGTTCACCAGCATGCTCTTTGACAATTAAGTCGAAAACCTCATGCTCACAAGGACAAAATCGTGGGGTATTGTGCCTCGCATCTAGCTGCCGGTAGAGTTGTCCATCTATTACTTGATACACCTGCAATGCAATATATCTAGCATGTTGCTGTTCAATTGTATCCGCTGGTTGCGTTGGATTTTCTGCATAGAGCGAGGTTTCATCGAGTGTTAGACATATTCAGAAATACAAGATATACTCTGTTTACAAACCTTAATTTGAAGCAGCTTAAATCCATCCATGTGGGATCGATTCTTGTGCCCCACAGAATTGAGGTACTGTCACATGGCATTTTGAGCTTGGTTGCTGAAGGGCTCTTGGGAAGCCAGGGGGGGAACTGATGCTGTCATTGATTGTGATATGGATGGTGGGTTTCGATATTTGGAAGATGAGATACTAATAAGTAATGTTGTAGGTAGATGTTGAAAGATTGAAAGGCAGAATCAGTTGTTTATATACTAACAGACATAGTGTATGTGTAGATCATTTGCATCATCGCAGCTATATTCCGCCCATCTGAAGATCTTGGCTAACTGTATATAGTTGCACTGGGCTGAAGGTACTTAGTTGCGCTGGGCTGAAGGTACTTAGTTGCGCTGGACTGAAAGTACTTAGTTGCACGGAGCTGACAGTACTTAGATGTGTTGGCCAGAAAGTATGTAGTTGTGCTGGGGTGAAACATATTCTTAGTTGTGTGGGGCTGATAGTACTTAGTTGCACTGAGCTGAAGGTACGTAGTTGTGCTGGGTTGAATGTACTTAGTTCCGCTGATTTGATGCAGCTGGATAGGGCCAGCTGTGTGTGCATATGTTCGTGTAAATAAATGCGTGCAGAGCATTCACCATGTGTGTTCACTCCGCGAATGAACCAGTCCATCCACGGAGGATGGGTATGCTCCAAGAGTGAACTAGTGCATTCAGGGAGGGTGGGACTATGTAAATGGACGGGTCTTTCTGCGGAGGAACCGCCTCCACAACTGGACTAGAACAGAGAATATACTACATATGTAGTTTGAACCTGAGGGCCCAACAGAGATGTGTTGAGACGATATAGAGTGTAGGAGGAGAAGATCTAACTTGTCTGTCTATTCTCTATAACTACAGGAGAGGTCTATGCTTTATATACCCAAGGAAAACTGTGGTTCCATTGAGAAACCATTGTGAACATGCATTACATAGTGAGCGTAAAAGAGAAAGAACAAAGAAGTTCAAGTGTCTATCGATCCAAAGACAGGGAAAACTATAAACTTATATACGAAAGAGAGAGAAGGAAAACTTCATGCTGACTGCCAAAGTCAGAGCCCAAAGCCGAGTAGCAGTGCCACGCCCGCCTCCTCAGCATGGGGGCAGGCGAGGCTGGTGGGGGTAGCCAAGGCCGATGGGAGCGGCTAGCCACCGGCCTTGCCCAATTGCACCGGCAGCGCAGACTAAGCAAGCCACCGGGCCAAATCCCTAGTCAACATTACACATCGTCAGTGGCTTTGTAGGTAGCGAGTGACTCATCTTGTATGAGTCTACTTGGCAATTCAGATTATTAGTAGCCACTCTCCAGTGCATTCTAGCAGCTTCACTGGCTTTCTAGAAACTCGTAGGCCTTTAAGGCCAAATCTTTTGTCAACAAGATATGGCAGTGAAATTCGGTATGGCAAGAGGTAAGTAGTGCAGAGTGGTGACTGGCGAAGGCCAGTGAGCAATTGTTTATGCATCTATGCAGTGACTAAGTATATTAGAGTGGTAAGTAGTGAGTAGCGAGTGGGGAGTGGTGAGTGGCGAGTGGTGAGTGATGAGTAGTAAGTGATTAGTCTTGGATGGTAAGTGGCAGATTGCAAGTGAGCGATCGTTCATGAGTCTATTCAGTGACTTTGAAGATTACAGAGGTTACTGGTGAGTGGCAAGCAGCAAGTGGTGAGGGGTAAGATGTGCATGGAGACTTTCGAATGTCAAGATGAGTCTATATGTATGAGTCTATTTGTTGTTGCAGTCTATCCGTAACTCCAAGCGAAATCGGGCCGACTCGGCCCGAATGGACTGGTCCAAAGCAGTCCAGACCAGTTCAGTCCAGGTCCCAAACAATTGGGGATTGGTCCGAGCCCGGTCCAAAAATTTCTCGGACTGCATTGGACTGGACTTGGACGGACTTGGTCTGGACTGGTCAATTGCTGGACTGGTCGAATCATTGATCTGGATGTTAGTAGCATCGATTCCAGCAATCAATGTACTTTCGCATTAACTACTACACTTCGTTACATGCCGTTTAAACATGATGACACCTATTGTGTTGATATTGCAACAAATTGATCAATTTTGGGAGCACTCGCAGTGTGTGTCACAAGAACGTTGGTCCAATATTTCTGTTTTGAATTTTACGGTATAACCGCAAGTTTCCACCCTTATCCGGAGGTGCAAGGTGTGGGAATTATAGAGAGGGGAAGAGGAATGAAAACTTTGAACTGTTTAGTTGGAGTTAACTGAAATAAGCCCCATAGTGATCTATCGTGATGCAATGGTGCTCTTTGACTGCAACAAGTCAAACTATATCACTAATGATCTCTACCTCAAAACCGCTCGGAAAGTCATCTCAGCGAATCACTCGAACTCTATGCATTGTGAGATACAGTAAGCAATTGGTAGGATTACGAGGGAGATGGTGGTAGAGGATAGCCACAAAGACACAAGAGGTAGCATAGCTAAAAATGAAGTTGAAGCCAATCTATCAACCTCCCTCTTTCGGCATCAGTTTGCCCATTACTGAGAAAGCAAATCGCCTGACATCTGTCATATAACCGCAAATTTGCATCTGCGTGTGCCAATAATGGGGAAATAACTCTAATAGTATCTGCACTTCACTTGTTACCCTTGTTCACATTCTGTTTTGTTTCAGAATACCACCACTCACTCGATTTCATTTGTTGAAGGGGAAGAAGACCAGAAGGAGGGGAGCCTCCCACCTAGCTGGCTATTGGAGGTGGAGGGAAGTGAATACTACCATACTCTAGTTAGAGTGAATGCAGAATGATTAAAACAAACTAAACCACAATGAACCCTGGTCATGACCTGGTGATATAGACCTCGTGCAAAATCTGTGAGGTCATACCATGTCTCATGAGCCAATGATGTAAGCTACATGCAAAACTACAGGGTTGTACCCCGTCTTACAACTCCGCCCAACTGTTTATTTTGCTCTCCCACAACCCTGTGGATGAAACCTTATTTTAATAATAGTAACTATAGTGGTGTAAAGTGGACAAAAAGTATATTTCACGTTGTCATACATGATATTTGAAGAATAAGACAAGTCATGCGCACCATCACCCAATTCCACTATTTTGTGAATGATATCGCTCAAACGTATTACCTCGCATGTCAACCGTGTGTGTCAACCTTGTATGCTAACGTCGTATATTTTAGGATGACATCATGTATGAGCTACTCAAATTGGGTGCTGGTGCACATGCAAGTCCACTCCATCTCGGCCTCCAAGTGCATCTCTAAGGTCGCTCGATTACACCGTCTCGAAGTACCCCATGTACATTTCTCAGTTTTCTCCATCTCTAGCTCCAAGTTCGGTTCATTTCCGTCCGCAAGTGCAGCTAGCACCGTGTCGAGGTACACTGCCATATTGGCTTGATTGCTATCTCCAGGTGCACCTCCGAGAATGTTCGAGAACTGTTGGCAGCCAGCCTAAATTGACTGTTTATATAGATGGATAGATTGATAGATAGACAGACCAGAATACGAACTCAATGCATGAGGTTTACAATCGTTCATCTACGGGTAGTAACTGTGTATTCACATCCAAGTGAGTTCCAGGTGCCCCGGAAGCCTTTCCACCCAAAATGACCATACTCCCTGGCAGCTATACTGTGCTTCGAGGTGCTCCCAGGGCATGTCACCAGCCCGCAGGTGCTTGGCAGACATGTCGCCCGTGCTCTTTTGTGCTCCCAGATTTCTCACTAGCGCTCCCAGGTGCTGTTGTTGTTGTTTAATCTTACTGTATGCACTCTAACTAGAGTATGACAGGACCTAATACCCCCTCCACCTCTGGGCGAGCCGGCTAGACGGCACAGCTCCACCCCTGCTACCCTTGATCCCTGCTGACATATGAAATTTGAGAGATAGAACAGAGATAACAGAAAGAAGGAAAGGAAAGAAAAGGAAAAGACAATAGAAGAGAACGGATATAAACCCCACAACCGCCACCCTCCGCTCCTGAGTTAGCGTCTGCGCCTGGTCCATACTGTCTGTGATTTGGGCGGGAACATCCCGACTTCAGTATCTGCCCGGTAGTCCATCCCCGACTGGTCGCAATCTTCCATGGAAAACAGCTCAGAGATCTGCACGTGTCTGCATCTGCCCGCTGTCCAGCCGATCCCCTTTCCCATGGCCTTCCATTGTGCTTTCTGCTTGGCTCTCCCGCATCCACAGTGGTTGAAGAGGTGTTCGCATGACAGTGCTGCCATTCTGCCTCCGCCGCCGTACCGCCAGTATTTGTTGTCCTCTTGATTGCCGAACAATTTTCGGTAGACTCCAGCTGGTGCATGCCCACACTTCACTCTGTAGCACTTGGCAACCAGTGACTTCACCATGGTCATCAGAACAGATCTCTTGGTCCCAGTCGTGTCCTTGAGTCTGTAACTGAAATGTTTGCTGTACTTGTCGGCCTCACACTTTGCCTTGGCTGCTGGCGATCCCTCATGTATTCGTCTAGCTCTATTTGAGGCGAAGGTGTATGGCTGTTCTATCACCCTATCTCCACTAGCGTCTAGGGCACGGTTTGCCTGACGGTCCACCTCTTCGTTTCAAGGGATGCCGGAGTGTTCCGGAACCGAGACAATCTTAGTTTCGATACCGTGAGTAAGGAGAACCTTTGCACCTCAATTGATCTGCCTAGTTAATCACGGCCATGGGCCCAGATCAAGGTGTCCCACATCTGGAATTGCAGTTTGTAAGTCACTAAAGACTGTCACGGTCTTTACTCCATGCCTTTGCAATGTTTCTCTCTTCTCGTTTGTCACATCAAGTGCGAGTCCAGTCACCAACAGCTCACTGTCGAAGACCTCCATGTACCCAGTGCCCAGATAGCTGTGGCGGAATCTCCATTGGTTTCCATATATGCACACCACTGGGGCTCCCATGCGGCCATTGTCTGAGCGTTATGCATATGTCCACCATATCCAGACCCCAGCTCCAACATTGACTCCGTTCTGTATCGCCCAGTGCTGTGCGGTTCTCTTGTCAGCAGTGGTGTCGTCCAGAATAGTGGTCCTGACCACTGATTGTTAGCCTGGGGCCGGCCACTTAATGCCATTGGTTGTCGACTTGTGCTCATGCTCTCCCATGACTACTGCGCATATCGGTGCCCCAGAAGAAGGGTTTAGGTGTAACTGTTTTAGCTTGCTACTGCATGTGTCAGCTGGTCTTGCTGTGAATTGCTGTTGTCTGGAGACTAAGAATTCAGGCATGGGTGTATGCCGTGACTCTCTCATAAGTGAACCTCATGAGGTTGTGGGCAGCATGCCCAGGATTGACCCGGCATGTCAATTAAAGAGGAGTTGGAGGTCGTCTCGTCTGCTTACTTCTTTGGGATCCCACAATAGCTCGCTCCAATATATTGCGACTGCTTGGACTCTGTGGCAGGAATGTCTGTTTCTACCCACCACCACCGCTCAGTGTTGCAGAGGACTGAGCGACGGTGGGTGCATGGAGATTCAGGGATGACGACGATGGACTTTGCGACTATGGCGGATGTATATTCAGGGGTAACAGAGATGGATTGAGCAACAGGGAGTATCGATTAGAGAGACCCTGGGGTTCATCGGCCTGTCATGCCATATCGTATTACATCTTCGTATCATACAACGAATTATACACTCTGTCTTTCGCATTGATTTATCTGGCTCACTCTTTCACAGACTTCATGTGGATCCACGCATTTGTGTGTATCCTAACAGACAGGGAGTATCATACCTTCTCACCATCTTGCTGCGCTCATCGAGTCAGAAGTGCTCTTTCTCACGCATGTCTTGGTGAAAGCCACAAGAGGTACTAGACAGTGTCATGATGGGCTCTCTGCGTTCTCCCTCCGTCATTCCACAACGAATCGAGCGCAAACGAGGATTCTACTTCTGAAAGCTAAGTACGGACTGGTTGGAAAGACCCCTACTAGCTAATCTGGCCAAGTAAGGATAGAAGCAACAACTGGATAATACTATCAATGTTGGATTGGAACACTGGATGCGGTAAGCTGGGTACATCAACGTCACTAACTAGACAGGCATCGACAAAGTACCAGGAAGAACACTGAAGAAATGGCACCAAACTAACACCAGATGAATGGCACTGACCTAATTGTGAAACGGACACATAGGAAATAGCGCTGAACTAATAGCACACAAAAGGCACCAACCTGATACCGGGACAAACACATGGGAAATAGTACTTAACTCACAAAGGACGAAGTGCAATGAACTCATACCTGGACCAGAGGCACCGATCTAACACTGGGGTAACAGGAACTGACATAACTCCGAGATGCACGGCACCGACCTCATACTGGGACATCAGACACCAACCTCGCAGATGCGATATCAGGCTGTGACTGCACAGATGGGATGACAGGCACCGACTTTATACTGAGAAGACATGCACCAACCAATTACCGGGATGACAGGCACCGACCGATCACCTGGACGATAGGCACCAATCTGACACCAGAATGGAAGTCCCTAACCTAACATCTGGACGATAGATACTTATCTTATAGCGGGATAAGAATAATCAAACGAAACACAGGACGCCAACCATGTGGTAAGGATGACACTGAGCCGAAGGAATACTAAGGAAAGAGATCAGTGATGCAGGTAAAATTGTGAGACATGCTAATGAGGATACTACCAGTCGTAGGGGGACGTTGCATGGAATAGAACAGGATAGAGGACTTGGCAGTGAACTAAGAGAGAAGACCGTCAGAGCTGGTGAAGCTGGACTAAGAGAAGGAACAAAGCAAAGAGCTCACCTCAAAAAGAGTGCCAATTCACCCAACCCCTCTTCCAAAAGTCACAAACTAGCAATTGACCTTAGATCACCAATTACAGCCAATTCACCACCATATCCTGCATCCCACCTCCAAACTGGTTCAAACAGTACCAACATGTCAACTGCACACCGTCCACCCACATCCGCCGCCAGTTCCAGTGGACGAACTGCTTCATCCAGTGCTCCACCCTCAGGACAGGTCGGATCCTCCACCAGCACTTGATCATATGCCAATTCCTTGCCCAATCATACACGCAATTGAAGGCAGTTCATCAACCCATTGGCCCTTGCCATCGTGAATGAAAAGAAAGAAATGCCACATCAGGACACCAGGGGCGCCCCAGTTGTCGGAGGAACGGACGTCACCAAATTCATCAATGTGTACGAAAGCCTCTCCTGTTACACAAGAACAAACTCCGTGGCCGAAGACGTTATCGCAACGTTTACATACTACTGCTCGGAAACCATGTACGAAACAATCAAGACTATGGTAGAATATCGGAGGACAGACAGTGTGCAGTTGAATGAGCAGCTGAAGGATGCCTTCTGAGAAGTCCATAGGCGGGTCTATATGTTTGCAAGATTGTACTTTGAGCAACTATGCAGAGACCAGCTCAAAGGTGGGAAGATCGGCCTGAAAGCGTTTATCCTTGCCTAGGACAACATCAGCCGCATTATGATTAACACTAGAGCCTTTGCCGACTACACACAGGTGGAAATGTTGGTTGGAGCGCCATCGAGAGATTTGAGAGGAAAACTGGTAAAGAAACCCGAACTCGACCCCAGGGACCCCTTGATGTTGAACTATGACAAACTCCGAAAACATGACCTCGACAAATGTGACACCGCCGATGCCCTTGCCCTCCAGGATTCAGAAAGAGCACGTATGGCCCTGGCAGTCCCTCCATACTCAATCTGATCTGGAGTTCCACTCCCGCAGATGCCACTCCCGCAGATGCCACTCCCGCAGATGCCACTGGGGGTGAATCTTCCAGTAATCACTTACAAAGAGACCCCTGCACCAGCACAGGTCATGGAGGAAATTCCCCTCCATAAAGCTGAAAATTCAATCGACACGAAAAGGGACAATATGAATAAAGTATTTAAGGCTGGGACCTTAAAGCTGATAGAATCGAATGAGGCCCAATACAGAGGCTCCCAGGCTTCAATGGCGTACACAATCCAAGCAGACTATCCACCTCCGTACATACCAATGAACTTCCATCCTCCGAATGCACCCATGGGGCCTGCTTTCTACCCTCACGTACCCAATTACCAGCAGCATCCATGGCAAGCATTAGGTTCCAGGTTCTATTATAATAAGCTAGGATACATTCCCAAGTTCTGTCCCGATGTGTGCACCGACCATGAAAATGGGATAGCCCTCCTCAATCATTGTGGAATACTAACCTTAGGACCAAGAAGGGGAAATGCAGGTGAGATATCCGGAGATTGACAAAAGCAATGGTCATTATCAATGAGGGAGTACTCCCGGAAAATTGCTCAACAAGGGCGGCAGGGATGGGGAGTAGCCACTACGGCTGCATCACAGCCACCTCATCCACAGCATGTTGCGAGATCTCAGCTGTTTCACAGGGCCAGAGCTCAGGTGACTGCTGTTTACTCAGGAATTGCCTGACAGCTGTCGGAAATCAATGGTTACAACTCTGGTCGGTCTATATCAAGGTACGGGAAGAATGCAAGGAACATACACCCTATGGAGTTATTGAGCGAAGCAGCTGAAGAGCAAGAGGATGGGCATGGTGACAGCAGTGCAGAGGATGAGGAGGAAAGTGAGACGGAGGAGGAGAGGGATGTGCGTTGAGATGAGCAAGACAGGGAAAAATGGACGGCATTTGTCCGCACTCAGGCAGCATATGCCTTTGCGGATGAGAGAAGGATGAGGATGGATGAGGTGACCAGGGGTGATTACATGCATGCACGTATCGAGCAAGAGGTCCCAGAGGTCTCACCACGTGCTAGTCACCGGGAAATGCTAACTCTCAGGAATGTAGTAGCATTTAGGAACCACCTGGCCAAAGCAGACCCCATTGAAAACACAACTCCTAAGACCCCAAAGGCTCTGAAAAGGGCCGTGAAAGTACCAACTTTGCCTCGACACTGGATACTACGAAGTTCTCAGAAGTAGCCAACTGGAATGGACTATCCTAGCACGTCAGGAGAGTGAGTCTTGCGAATTGACCTTTCAACTTCTACCAAAGGATAAAACTGTATCAGTTCCCAAGTACAAATGAGTTACTGCCAGGACTCCAGCTGCAACAAAGAAAATCTGGATCGCTCGCGTGTCTGCCTTCTCAGACCTGAAAATCAACGCCTGATATGCCGAAGTCCGATACGCCAGGGCATCTTCAACCTTTCTCGGAAAGCCACATGGGCACGCAGTTCCCATTCTCAGCGATGGCAGATATGGAATCTGTGTGATGTGCCAAGTCGCCAGCGAATTGAACATTGTGTGAAAACGTGCTGACTGGGACATAATCACTGCTGATAACAATCGGCCTGACTGGCCGAATCTGGCCGAGTCCTTGCCAATCACAGTCAATGGTAGCGCCATAGGCATAACAATGTTATTAGCAAAATCCGGATTCGAATAGTTTCTCTTGTTTAGCTGCTGGGAAAAATACGCTCAGAACTGTGAGCGGAACTTCAATGATGGCAGTTGCGAGATCACCATCTCAGCCATTGATAGGTCAGAGAAGATCACATTTGTCAGCACCTTTTCGGGAGACAACAGGGATAGATTCGCCAGCAGTTCGGGCAACTTATATGCCTAGGTACAGTAAATCCAACTAGGAAGGGCAAGGCCCAGAACTATGAAGAAAAGAGGTTGGAGAGTGCTGGGAGGAAAGATGGTCATGAAAAGGGCACGAATAGTAGAAAAGGAAATGAGAAGGAGTTGGTTGATAGGAAATTGGCGCATGCAAGGAAAATGGAAGGATTATAAAATGGAAAAGGGAAGGGAAAATTTAAGGATGGGAAAAGTCAATCAGAATAGGGGGGCTATTGAAGGCGGTAAGGAAGCTAATGGGATGAGGAATGAATTGGGAGGATGAGTAGGAGGAGAATGAAGGACTGGTAGTCGGAGAGTTGGTAGGAGGATGGTAACAGAACAGTGGTCGATGGGCAAATGAACAAATGGGCAAGAACAGGAGGGTACCCAGGAAAGCATTCACGACTTTTGGGTGGGTTTCTAAAACTATCATTGCTCTGGAACTGAGTGAAATACAACCCTTTTCCTTAAACCTTAATTCGGCGAAGTGCAACTTAGACGAAATCCGAACCCAGGCTGTGTTCGTGTCTGCTGAAAATGTATTCCCCAGAAAGTGATTTCTGTTCCCTTGTTAAATGGAAGTATACCAGATGATGGATATGACTCGAGAGGAAGAGCTATCACCCGGGCCTTACCCATACCAAGCCCCTGGTATGAGTGATTGATTACCAAAATGTCCAACGGAGTAAGAGGCGAGTGGTTGACACCTGAGGGATTAAAAGTGCTACGAATAGGGAGTACATTAAGGGTAAAGAAAAAGGAAGCCCTCCTGGGTATGCTATCGAAAAGAGAATATACACTCACATGCATATGGGAGGAACACGAAATGTTCAGTGACGTGGTCGAACCACCCAATCATTTCTGACTGGGGTACGGTCTGAAGGTCTGAAAGGACAATATATTCCGCTAACCGAAGAAAGTTATTCCAATGAACAAACTGATAATAGTGGAGAGAGTCTGGCAAGGTCTATTGGAGCCCGCTCTGGGCCTCTACAGGAATGCTCACTTCTTAGTTCCAAAGAAGAATGGGAAGTGCCACTTCATCATCTTTGCCATGAGCGTTATTCAGCCTACACTGAACGATGCCGGGATACCACGTAAGGTCAAACCGTTTTCCAATTCCTTCTCCGGGCTGCCCCTTTCATCACTGATTCATGTTGAATCTATGTACTCCCAAATAATGTTGAATGAGGATAGCAGGGACTATATGGGCTGCTAGACTATTCAAGCCATGTATCGGCCGACCTGACTGGTGCAGGGAGCTTTCAATGCTGTATCAGCATTTGTAAAAGTATATTGGATAATACTTAATGCACAACAAGGATCAATCACTGAAATATTCGTCAATGTTGACGGTGTGAAAGGCCCAAAGAGTCACGCCTGGGAAGAAGAGGTGGTTGGGCTGCCAGAAGATCGAAGGTTTGTTATGGAATACCTCCAGAACCTTGATAACGGACCAACCAATGTACAGAGAGCTGGAGACACAATTTCCCGAAAGCAGTCGAACTGGTGTTGGAAGAGAGTAAACATAGTCGGGCGTGTGTGCTAATAGGTGGTAAGGTGGCCACAATTGTCTAAGGTCGACATGGTGTGGAATTGGCCCTGGTGCAAGAATCGTACCAAGTGCACGGCATTCTTTGGACTATGTACATACTGTCGAATATGGATCTCTGAGGATGCAGTTGTGGCAGCCCCTCTGTTCTGAATGTTGAGGAAGAATGTCGAGATTCAACGGGAAATGGAGGAAAAGAGACTATGGCAATATTGAAGGAGGCTCTGGGCAATGCTCCTGGGTTGAACATGTTAGACGTTAGCAACGATGCCGAGCAAATAGTCGTTGGATTTGATGCCAGCTTAGTAGGGTGGGGGCTGATCTTGCCCCATGAAGACAAAAATCAGAACTGGAACCATTTCTGCTAGGAAAGCAGGGTCTGAAAGAAAGCCGAGAAGAGATATGACGCAGGTAAATGTAAGTGTCATGGGTGGAGGAAGACTCATATGATGTTTTGCAACTACGCATATGGTTTCAGATTCCTTGTGGAGTCAAACGCTATCACATTAGTGACTCGATTAAAGTTTCTTCCCAATGACCTGCCAGGAGCACTGGGCACCTGCATGATCCCGTGGATACAACTGTTCGATTTCAAAGTGAAACTCAGTTCAAGGAGATTTAATGTGGTCCCGGACAGCCTCTCATGCCGGCTGCGAGGGGAAGGGGAGTCTGAGCCTGACGATGACGATGATCTACGGGAAATAATGGATGCAAGCTTAAGGCGAACAAATGTGGAACAAGTGTCCAACAGTAAGATGAGGGAGGGACAATACAAAACATTTGTTTGGTCGAGACTGGCAGAGGAATACATGGAGAGATGGAAAGACAGAGGCTAATTTCTGGGGAACCTGAAGCAGCCAGAAGGAATAACTCCCAACCAAAGGGAATAGTTTTGAGGGGAAGCCACGAAATACCTTGTTTCAGATAGAGTACTCTACCAGTGGCGGAAAACCACTGAATTGCCAGGACAGGTATTGGTATTCACGGAGAAAAGAAGGAAGGCGATGGAAGCGCTGGAAAAACTGAGGTAGCAACATCGAATCGAAGGAATGGTAAGAGAGGTAGTTGAGCAGCATTCGTGGGTAGAAATGTATGTCAACATTGAAGACAGGTTGAAAACATCCAAGCCATTTCAGAAGAGAGTGCGATTACCATATGAAGAACCCCTGAAAAAGCAAACTGTTAGTCGCCAATGGCAGCAAGTGAGAATGGACATTTTGTACATGCCCAAAACAGAGGATGGGCACCGCCTACTGATGGTAGCCTAAGAATAACTCAGCAGGTAGGCTGAACCATGACCAGAAACACAGGGCACATCAGAGAAGGGAGCCGACTTCCATTATGAGGTAGTAATTTGACGGTTCAAGACCCCAGAAAGTGTAGTAGTGGAAAGAGGTTCAGCGAACATGAAATGGTTCGAACTCCTCCCCAGATGTTGCCATATCTGCAACATATCGGTAACCCCGTGCCTTGCAGCCGCTAATGGAGTAATCGAATGAGGAGACAGACCGATCACAAATACTCTATCCCAACTCATGCCATGCTCAAATGATCCGAAAGAGATGTGGATTTACAACCGACCAGTAGTGCTTTGGGCCAACAGCATAAGTGTCAGACTTTCTACTGGATATTTGCCTATCTACCTTATGTTCGGCCGAGATGCCATACTTCCAATAGAACTGGATAATTTAACATGGAATACTGCCAATTGGACCCAAGGAATTGACTACATGGAGTCACTACAAGCAGCTAGAGCATGGCAGCCAGAATGGTGGCAAGAAGATATCAATACTGCTATACAAAACCTAAAGGAGTCGAGAGATGCCAACAGATGATACTTTGACCAACCAGGCAACCTCCATGCTGAAGATCTCCAATTTGTTGACTTGGCCCATGTGCATGAAACCAAGATAGAGCAGTCTCACAGCACAAAACTGGATGCTAGATGGCGAGGACCCTACCGTGTGACAGACTTCGAAAGGAGCTTGGGAACGAACTCACTTGCAGAACTAGATGGAGCAGAGGTAGCGGGCTGGGTGGAGGGTACTCGACTCAAGAAGAGCTTTCCTGGCAAAGAAGGTGTTCACTTGACTCAAGTAATCAGGATGCCTAGCACTGTACAAGAGGATAACTCAGAGGAATTTGAGGAATTTGAGGTGGAGACAGTTGCACGCCAGAAATATATATAAGGATGATGCATGTATGTCGATATGTGGAATGATTGCGAAAACCGGTCGTGGGTATGAGTGTAGGATATGGTGGGCAGGACAGACCTAGTTAATAAGTGGAACGCCTTACATCCGGTGCCAGCAGACCACCGGTGCAAGCAATAGTGGGACTAACGAATGCAAGGGGAAGGAAAGAGGGAAGATGTGGGGAAGGGAGGAGATCCATTGAATGGAGCACAATGACAATAGTTGAGAATATCCCAAATGCACAGAATTGGGTGTATTTGCGAGATGAAGGGGGATGAAATATTTCTATTTGCTGTGTCACACCCATGTTATACGAAAAAGTCCTCCCATCCTCCCCTAACCCTCTAGTAAACTTGAGACCAGAGTGACGACGACCATTGCAGGGGTGGGCAGAACAGTCACCACCGAGAACACGAATGATGATCATGACATTACCAACTACCCTGTAGAAGCAGAGAATAATGGGGGAAAGCAGCGAAGAAGTTGTGGTGAGATTCAAGAAAAGCATACAAGGGAAACTGGGAACTACATTGAGACTAGAAAAAGAATGATCTGGCACCATGTACCCCTCCACATATATAAAGTGTTCTCCCCCCCTCTAGATTCCTACGGAGCGACAACCACTGTCTGTGCCGTTCATCTCCCTCTACACACTGACAACTGCGCCATATATCGGTGTCTCAACCATAACCGATGACTGTCATGCTGTTTCAATCAATCAACGATATTGCAGCAGTACCCAATGATGCCATGGATTTCAAAGTGTCCGTAACGACTACCAATGCCCCTACAAGCCTCGACTCCACCACCGCAGCTCTCACCACCACCACAGCCACCACTACTGTAGCTACCACCACCGCAGCCACCACCACTGCAGCAACCACAACTGCAGCCACCACCACCGCAGCCAGAAGCACAGCAGCCATATCGGGAAAAGCTTTGGCGTTACAGTAACCAAGATTTGTTATGGCCGTTAGCGCAGGACTACGATATGTTACTGATATTACCGCCGTGCCATGGCACATTACCCGTTTATTACCCTGACATACGGCATTGTATGGTACATTCAGTTATATTTTTATGGTTTGGAAGATATTATGCGATCATGTGTGTAAGAGTCTCAACTTACGCACACGAGTTTTAATACCGATTCGGATACTGACATGGTGGTGTTCACCTACAATAAGGCCACATGGCAGTTTCATCTTATATTAGAGCAATCTTGTCATTGATTAAGATATATACAACTTTTTTGGTGTAGAATTCATTGAGATAAATATATACACAAAGCTCCACTCTTCAATCACTCCCGCAATACTTCTCACAACACTAGTTACGCAATCTTGAATGTCAACTCTATATGACTGTTGTAGGACACTGTTGGAATCGGAACACACTTTGGGCACGAGAGTAGCGGACACTCGACTCATGTTCATCAACTAATGGTAATGCGCATAATCTGAAGATTACTTGATTTGACTTGGATGTCAACAGTATGCGACCTTCCTGAGACGATCCATATCAGTGATGAGTTTGGTGCTACAACACCTACCTGGTATTCATCACCACTCTACTGTTACAAGTGTGGCTCTGATATGGTCTCTAACAATCGTGGTCTGATTAATGTGGCTCTGATATCATCCATAATATTCCCGGCTATTAAAGTTCTCTCTGACATTGTCTCTGAAAATTCCGGCTCTGATAAATATGGCCCTGGCAAGGGTGGCCTTGACAAATGCAGCTTTGACATGGTCCCGGACATAGTCTCTGACAATCCCAACCCTGATAAACATGGCTGTGAGAAGTGTGTGGTGAGAAGATATGACAATCCTGGCTGCGATGAATAAATTCGGGCTCTGTTGGGCTCTGAAGGATATTGGTTGAACCTACCTCTCTTTCACAGCATCCACGATTGAATCTTAGATTTAACAAATCATTCATTTCGTGGATTAAAGAGTATACTATCTGGCTAAGTAAATTGGCCCTAACAAGTGTGGCTCTGACATGTAAAGCTCTAACATGGTCTCTGACAAGGTCTCTGACAATCCTGGCTCTGATACACATGGCTCAGACAGATGCACTGTGACATGATCTGACATTCCTGGCAGCGATCAATGTGACTGACAAGTGCGACTCTGACCTGGACTTTGGCTCTGATTGGCTCTGACAAGATGCCAAAGAGGGCACTGGATACTAGTCATCCCTGTTGAGATCAACATATCCCATTGATCTAGTATATCATGGTATATGATTCCAAAGATGCGTGCTGATTGGGTAGGTTTTGGTAATCTTCGCCGCTTGAAACAAGTTGCATGTGTGTAAGAACACAAGAAACGTCTAAAACGCATCGTACTCTTGGCGGCACATCTCGACACATTTTCATTGCATGGGTTCTGTTTGGTATCGCAGACGATAGATACTCGAAATCCTCTACGAAAAATGGATTGTGATATAACATCCACTATATTACACTCCCATTTGCATCGGCTTCCCCAGAATTGATTCTATCATAAGTAGTATTCGCAACGGGTCCGGGCAACCCGCCAGTGGTCCGGGTTTGGACTGGACAAACGGTTCGGTTCTGTTCCCAACACGTCCAAAATCACGACAAGCAGCTTCTTGGCGGGCCAAACTCGTACCCGTACCCATCAACCCGCGGGTTTCGCAGGCTTTGCATTGACCCGTCGGTAGTAGTCGCCGGTTCTCCTTTTGGGGTTTTTCTATTTATTGTGGCAGTCAGATATGTTACTGTTATATGCAAAATAATAACTTTGGTACATCATTATCTTTATTTGTTTCATTGGCAGCCTTTATACTCAAAACAAGGAGAGACATGCTCCCTGCTACATCCTGAGGTTGAGTGTGATCAATTTTTCATCTTGCGTCATTTGTAAGATTTGAGGTCCAGACAAGCCATATTGATTGTTCAGGCAGTGATTCAGCAGGAATTTGATAAGTTTCCACATGCGACTGTGCCCACAACATTTGAAGTGCTGATGGAGATACAGGATAGTGTCAACAGAAAATCGCAATGCCGCAAGGAACCTCCAGAGATAGAGTAGCCATATGTAAATAGCATGCCGCAAATGACGGTCTCACATATGCAGATCAGCTCTCTCAACTGACGCGATACCCAATTCATCACCGATTTACAAATTGAAGCCTGTTAAACCCGTAAGCGTTTACCCCTGCAAATGTCCTCCACCTCTACTTACCATACTTGAATTGGATTGAGGTGAACATATTGTATTGGCTCGTAGGTCATGTGTACACAACCTGCACAATATGTGATTATTGACAACATATCACAGTAAAATGTAGTTGGCGTAGCTATTTCGACATGTGAAAGAATGTTTTGATTTGACTGACTATATTGTGAGCATTGATAATTTGTGTGTGCATGTGCAAGGGTCATATGGGCCATACGAACGGTCCAAACTCCAAACCAACTTGATTGACAACTGATCAACACAATATCCTCCTACCTTTAACGAAATAGTGAGAACGCGTAATCTAAACTAAAGATAAAATTTACTAACAAAGTTGCACTTGGTGATGACATACGAGTCATAGAAGAAGCAGTCATTGCGCAACACGAATCTGTATGAATGACCACCATCATGTTGCATTCATCCAGACAATCAACTAGATTATGCGGCGTTTAGACCGGTTGCACATAGTGAGCATTGTGAAAATTGCTTATGGTACATCATGGAAATCGAGCAGATCGAACTGGATATTGCCAACTGAGTATCTTGTGCTATATTAATGAAACATTAGGTTGTGGCTCTACATGCAGTGAATTGCCAACTGAAAGTGCTGAAATGTCACCGTGCTAAGTTATCCATCGCTCAGAGAACTTCTGCATCAGTTGATCAGAAATTGATCCCCCATACAGCTTTTGCATGCAACCAAGTATTAATACATATCATTCATTGGCTGTCAATAATGACTATGATTATTAAAGCAACACGGGAACAGCCTAGTGTTAGCAACCGTTCCGGGTTACCCGGCTTTGGTCCGGAGGCTCCGGGCCGGGTCAGGAACCGGCAAGGAACCCGACCCGGGCAACTCTTGGCGGGTTGTTACCCGGACCGGACATATACTCGCGGGGTTTTGGCCGGGTTGGAACCGGCCCGCGGTTCCACTTGTATGGTTCCTACCATTTTGTCCCAGATTAAGTGTTTGAGTTCTGATCGTATCACAACATGATGAATATGTAGATTTTTCAGTTCCTTGAGCTCTTTCACCTCCAGGAATCAGATTTGCGATCCGTGTGATATTCGTAGAGTGGCAGTGGAGTGAAGGCAAATTTTAAACGAAATTCGCGGGTTTTCGATAGCGACTCTACGAATACTGGTCAGATCGCAAATCTGAATGCGGGAGGCTAAAGACCAACTAAAACTGCACAATCTACGTACTGATCATGTCACGATATGATCAGAACTCAAATACTTAATTGGAGCCTTAATTGTGAGGTCGAAATGCCGGGTTTTTGGTGGTAAAACTGCCCCAATTGCAACGGTCCGGGTTTTCGTGTGGTAAAACCCGTTGCAACGGTTCGGTCTCGGTTCCAACCTTAACCCGGAACCGTTCTAGCGGGTTGGAACCGTTGCGAACACTAGAACAGCACAATTTTTACTATGAGCGTCAACGGAGTGCCAAAGATTTTTGAATATGTAAGCAACTTAATTGGAAAGTGATTTGCTCGCTGCTATTCATAATCAACAGACTGGCATCCTTTGTAAGCAATAGAGATCGTGGCATGGTATCAGCCACATTCTGATACTGAGCGTCAATGGAGCGTCAACAATATTTTCTGTGGTAAGTAAGTTAATTGGAAACCGATTTGCTCGCTGTTATCCATAACGAAAGTATGGGCAACCTTTATATGCAAAAAAGAAATTGACATGGTACCAGCCACATTCTGAGAGTGAGCATCAACGGAGCATCAACAGTTTTTGATCTTGTAAGTAAGTCCATTGGGATGCCATTTGGTCGCTGGTATCCATACTCCACATATCGGCAGCCTTGATGGGCAAAAGAGAATGTGACTTGGTCCCATCCCCAGTCTGAAAATGAGGGTCAACAGAGCGTCAACAATTGTGGGTGTTGCATCTTGTATAATCCAAGGACTGTAATATGGCATTTACCTATAATCGAAGTATTAGCAGCCTTTTTAGGTAATATGGTGTGTTTCGATACTGCTACACCTCAAAATGAGGGTCAACAGAGCGTCAACAGATTGTAAACAGAGCATCAACACAGCATCAACAGATTGTCAACAGAGTGTCAAAGATTTTGGGTGTTGGATAATGTAAAATCCAAGCGCTCTGCTATTGGATGCACCCATATTCAACGTATTGGCATCCTTTCTGAGCAAAAGCGATCGCGACATGGTCACTGCCCAAGTCTCAAAATGAGTGACAACAGAGCGTCAACGATTTTGTGGGTTGCATCTTGAGTAATCCAAAGACTGTGCTACGGCATTTATCCATATGCGAAGAATTGGCAGCCTTGAAAGACAATATCATACGTGTAGATACCGCTACACCACCAAATGACTGTCAACAGAGCGTCAACAGAGCGTCAACAGAGTATTAACACCGTGTCAACAGAGTGTCAACAGAGTGTCAACAATTTTGGGTATTACATTTTGTATAATCCAAGGGCTCTGCTACGGCAGATATCCATTATCATCCTATTTGCAGCTGTTCTAAGCAAAAGTGATCGCAACATGGTCACAGCCCCACTCTGAAAATGAGCGTCAACAGAGCGTCAACTATTTTCTGTGTTGTACCTTGTATAATCCAAGGGCTGTGCTACGGCATTTATGCATAATCGAAGTATTGGCAGCCTTTATAAGCAATAATGTGTGTTTCGATACCGTTGCACCTCAAAATGAGCGTCAACAGTGCGTCAACAGTGCGTCAACAGAGCATTGACCGATCATCAACAGAGCATCATGACAGTGTCAACAGAGTGTCAACAGAGTGTCAACGCTATTGGGTGTTGTATCATGTATAATCCAAGGGCTCTGCTATGGCATAGCCCCATAATCAACGTATTAGCAGCCATTCTGCGCACATGAGATCGTGACATGGTTACAACACCTGTCTGAAAATGAGCGTCAACAGATAGTCAACGATTTCGTGTGTTGCATATTGTATAATGGAACGGGCTGTGTTACGGCATTTATCCATAATGGAAGTATTGGCAGCCTGTATAGTCAATATCGTGTTTGTCGATACCGTTACACCTCGAAATGAGCATCAACAGAGCGTCAACACAGCATCAACAGAGCGTCAACAGAGCATCAACACAGTGTCAACCAAGTGTCAACAGAGTGTCAACGCTTTTGTGTGTTGCATCATATATATTCCGTGGGCTCTGCTCCGGAATATGTACTTAATCAACCTATTGGCAGCCATCCTGTGTAAATGCGATGGTGAAATGGTCACAGCACCTGTCTGAAAATGAGCATCAACAGATCATCATCGATTTTCTGTGTTGTATCTTGTATAATCCAAGGGCTGTGCTACGGCATTTATCCATAATCGAAGTATTGGCAGCCAATATAGGCAATATCATGTTTGTCGATACCATCACACCTCAAAATGAGCGTCAACAAAGCATCAACACAGCATCAACAGAGCGTCAACAGAGCATTAACACAGTGTCAACCGAGTGTCAACAGAGTGTCAATGCATTTGGGTGTTGTATCATGTATATTGCAAGGGCTCTGCTCCGGAATATGTCCATAATCCAAGTATTGGCAGCCATTCTGTGCAAATGCGATCGTGACCTGGTCACAGCACCCATCTGTAAATCATCGTCAATAGAGCGTCAACCATTTTGTATGTTGAATCTTGTATAATCCAAGGGCTGTGCTACGGCATTTACCCATAATCGAAGTATTGGCAGCCTTTATAGGCAATATGGTCTGTGTCAATGCCACTACACCTCAAGCATTAATGGAGCCTCCACAATGTTTGGTCTTGTAAATAACGTACTTTGTAAGTGATTTGCTCGCTGCTATCCATAACCAATGTATTGCCATCCACTATGTGCAAATGAGCAAGTGACATGGTCACGGCGCCATTCTGACAATATCTGACAACGCAGCATCAACAGAGGGTCATCAATTGTTGGTGATACTGATCGGGTACTGAAGGCATCAAATGGATATTCCAGCTTATAATTGAACTATTGACCTCCTCCCTGGTCAAAAATACAAATCACTAAAAGAAAAACATGAGTTAAAATATTGTCGATCTCGCAACATACAAAACATGCAAAATGTGATTACTGGATGTCAAATGATCAATTTTGATTGAGTACTATAATCGAATAGCAAAGGCAACCATGTTATATGAATTTACAGATGGACTCGCTGAATGACCCGGTGAGAGCCAGCCCAATTCAGAAGGGTAGGGAGATGTTGATGGAACCGTACTCGAATCAACAGTTCGGGATTATTGACGACCCGGACTGCCAATCTGGCTCCGGTATGTTTCTGACCCCTACCCGGACCCGAACTGACGGTCCAGAACCATTGCTAACACTCATCACAAGAATGCAAAGCGTATAACAAATTGGCAGGGCAATATCCTTCTTGTCGTACCCAACTATTTTGTCGTGGTGCTCGATGTTGTTGAATCAAAATATTGTCAAATCAATTGTCTTGTCTGGGCCACTTCTCCACACAGCTTGCCTTTTGAACTACAATTGTATCTGGATTATTGTGCTACTGTATACTGACTGTGATTCCACTCACTTATTATATCTATTGACGGAGAATCCACGATGCACAGGTTCCAGATATCCATCAGTCTAGATTGGACCTCATATCCACTTGAAATGTTGAAAAATAGGATATCAGAGCATTAATAAACTGTGATATGCTGATACCCTCTTGAAATGTCAGAGTTCCAATCGTGTTGCGTTTGCTCATAACTCTTTTCTTGTCAGGTATCAAACAAGATCAAAATTTGTTGGACGCCAGAGAATCCCTCACAAGAGGCTTCCTGAATTAATCTGCCTTCTGCGAGAGAGGATCTGATTTAACCATATGTAGTAAAATTTTGACTCTTGACTTTAAATGAAATCGGTGCGTTTCCCATCATAACATCTGCGGAATATGTTTAACCTTGTTGGAAGAACACAAGCCATCCTTAGGGAGGTCTTTGTAAGCGGCTTCAGATATTTCGGTGTCACTGTTATCAGCAGAGCCCATTTCCTTAATATATTTGATATAGTCGAGAAGGGAATGAATTTAAGGTATGTTGCTCATACTGTGGCTCTTGCGGTATCGTAGGAAGAGGTGGGTGTTCCTGCTGAGGGCAATAAGTGCATTCTGTAGGTATTTGGGCGTGGATGTGGTGTGGAAGTGGTAGCTGGCAATTAATGTGAAGTCGGTGACAGATTTGACGAACTTAAAGTGTTCAGGATGCCATTTAAGTAGAGGGGCACGTGCTGCAAGCCAGACCTGCAGCATGTCCTTCTGCTTGGCACCGGTCGATTGTTTCAGATGGTTAAGTTTGTCTCCAAACTGGAATGTGTTAGGGAAGTGATGAATTATGGACAATCGTTTATCTATCGGGTCCAAAACCTTTTCCTGGCCGTAAATATCTTTCAGAAAACTAACAATCTATTCCCAGGTGTCATCTTGAGATAAGCTCTTCAGTAGATGGTGCAACTGGTCAACATTCATACAACTATATATATTACAACCTGCATGGGCATCGGCAAAATTTGGATAGTCGGCAAACATCCACAGCCCCACCTCCTCAGCAGCCCTGGTTGACAAATGAAGGTACCATTCAGGGTGGCAGTGCCTGGGCCTGCAGGCGAAGCTGCGTATGTCATCCAGACATATCTTGCATCGAGGGCACCAACCATTTTTCACCATAGTGATAATGCACTGCTCAGGGTAGTTTGCAAGGAATGACACAATTCAGGGAAATGCGTGACAAGTGCAACTGTGTGCACACAGAACCGCTAATCCACTCTTCGCAGGCTCCTCTAGTGCGCACAATATTGTTGTAATAGATTCATGATAGGCCAACCTATTGGTGTTGGTTTTTGGTCTGTTTGGACATTTCGGTAACAGACCGATTTTTTTTAACCCATTCATCTTAACCGGTCTTCACTTCGCCTGAGACAGGGAGCCGATGCGCAGATATACCGGCAAAGTTGTTTTGATACTGTTTAGCTTACAAAGAATAATTTTGTCACTGCCAAGTATAACGGGGACACCTGTTGATCCATCTCGCACTGATTCCTAGGATGTGTTAGCAATGTGTCAGGAGGTTCTAATATCTTGACAACTCTGGTCAACACTGGAGCTGACACTCTTGACATGGTACCTGCTCTGAAACGATGAAACTGACACGCTATCTATGTCACACTCTCTGACACGCTCTCTCTGACAGTATGACTCTGACGCTCTCTGACACGCTCTCTGACACGCTGTCTGACACGCTCTCTGACAATATAAGTCTGATGCTCTCTTATATGCTCTCTGACATGCTCTCTGACATGCTCTCTGACACGTTCTCTCTGACACGGTCTCTCTGACATTAGCTCTGTAACATGATCCCTCTGACATGATCTCTCTGACATGATTTCTCTGGAATCATCTCTCTGAAATGATTTCTCAGACATGATCTCTCAGACATGATCTCTCTGACATGATCTTTCTGACATACTCTCTCTGACACTATCACTCACCCAAACACAACAAAAATCTAACAAGAAACAATCTCTCTAACAATACACGGAAACTTGCCTGCGTTTCCCACCATCAATCTGTGGGCCACATCTCAGCGTATATATGTTCGCCACTGCAAAAACCATTTGTTTGAACGGCACGTATGGGAGATGTTCTTTAAATGGGAGATGCTCTTTAAATGGGAGATGTTCTTTAAATGGGAGATGTCCTATGATGTATCATACCGCTCCATTTGATTTCTGATACCAGAAAGGAGTAGCTATTCCTTCAATATTGACAGAACTCTCCTCACATCCGCATACAGGTCCAACCATTTCTGCCATGTGAGCAATGAGTTGACAAAGCAGGTCCGGGTTATTGGCATTGGCGTCGGGTACAATAAGTCTTCGTTTCAGGTTGTTGTTGAGTTTTGTTTTACCAAGATTGGTATCTACAATAGAACAACAAAGTTGCCATTGTTGGGGTGTAGCAAACGGAGCAAGAGAGTCCCAGTCATTATCCTCAAAAGAATGAACTCGTACTGTGTTATAGATTGGGGCTCCTACCTTGTTGAATAAATTTGTCTGATGTGGCTGGCTGAGTGTATCGTCGTCAAATTGGGGAATGTCATCTGCAAGTTCATAGTCTAGCCACTCTGAGGTGGAAAGAATTTGAGAATATGGGTGAAGATCCGCATGTGTTGAATGGCGGTGACGAGTGCGACCACTTTGACAGGAAATGACAATGCCACATACAGTGCAAATGAAGGACTGCATTATTGAAGGTGGAAAGTTTGCGATTGAGTGCCCCCTGGAAATTGATCATAGTGAGGCTCTTATCACATGTTCCAGTGCTGTGTATTCAGTCTACCCTAATCGGACTTGGATGCAAGCGTAGCCTTGTGATATTGTTGTAACACGCACCAGCTTCAGGCTTGGAGTATACTATCTTTAGCCCGGTTTGTTTCCCTGGGTGAAATTCTGGGAGGTTCCACTTCTGAGCACTATTTTCGGCTTCCCTAAACAGAACAGTGGGAGTTGTTATTTTGCCCACCCACCAATCAGCATTGCTACATTACAATCCCTCACTTCCTCCTGAACCTTGTGGTGTTCAACTATCCAAAAAACCATGGACATTTTTGAATCTACCTAGTCGGACCTGTCTCAACTAACTAGCATTTTGCCTTTTCAGACTCTCCTCACTTCGATCTGCAATGTTCTCTCAACCAGATCGAGTTGCATATCTGAGTCACAGTAATAAGGTGTATTGGAGTGGTCACCCCACCAAGCATGGGTCAGAGCGTATCTAGTTCAAGTTGGTATATCACACATACAATCCTCACTTACCACTCAGATCAATCAACATTAACTTGACGACTGTCATATCCACTCTGCGACCCTGATATCCACTCAGTGACCCTCATTGCCTCTAAACAACCATCATTATGGGACGACCACGAGTTCCACCGACACGGCCTACCGGCTTTTTGCACTGGACCACAGCAATCTGTGCCTCTATGCTAAAGAGAACGACCCAACACATATATGCTGTGAGTAGCCGGTCTGAATTCGCTGAAGGCATTTCAGCGGTCCAGGGAAGGAAAACTGCACACGACAAATCCACAATCCCCTTGTACACGATGATCAAAGTGTACAACAACGTGCAAGGTGTAGCCAAGACGCTTGACCAGGTTTGTATATCCAACTCTGACATTGAGTCTCTGATATTGAGTCTCTGACATTGGGTCTCTGACATTGAGTCACTGATATTGAGTCTCTGACATCGGCTCACATTGACCTGACAACTAGGAGTGTAATGACATTTGTGAGACACTTGCAGATGACTCTCAAGATCTCCCGGGACTTACACTGGACGCGAAGCCCAATGATAATGATGTCCGTACAATGCACAGACTCATCTCATGCTTATAAAGAAGTCTCACCCAAAGGGCTACCACCATACCCAAGGAAGCTCCACCAAGCACTGCCAGAAAGCCAAACACCGCAACAAGGCCTGCCGCAAAGCCAAAATCAGCATCAAGCCCTGCTCCCAAGATCTCATCAGCTCCTTCATTAGAGCATATGCTCATCCCTCCTACTACACTGATCAATAAACACACTTTCAGATGCTCGGGTTAGGTCAACTTCACCTACAATTTCAAGCTCAACCTCATTGCGACCAAGGGGAGATTCAGAAGAATAGGGTAGAAGTACCACTCGTAGAGGCACGGCAAGATTGTCGGTATAATCCATGATACCGTCTGCTATAGTGTCGGCAGTTTCGAGGGATCCTCATTCGCCTAGGTTCGACCCATTCCAGATCAACAGCTCTGGCAGTGCCCACCAGCAACACTTTTTTAGACGGAATGATGTATGCGATCCCTTGTCACTTTTCCTCATCGATCAGAGCAGCCAGAGGCCTAAACGTGGTGCCACCAGCTCACCTGCTCACTCTGTTGTGGCAGATACCACAACTGGAAATCGATACCAAAAAGCTACAAAAAACCGTATTGATCTTTTCATCACATGGATGAAATAGGATCACCTTGTAGATATTTGCTGAACAGTTGAAAAGGCCTCGAGTGCTGAGAAATTTCACAAAGAATCCTAATGCGCCCTAGTGATATGACCTCCATGGTGCCTGGATTACTCAGCAATATGATCTAGCAACATACATGTGGGTTATTGACTCCTGTTTGGCAAGCACAACGTCCACCCAGGGTGATAGTTCATTGTCCAGATTTGCACTGATTAACAGTGCATTGGACGAATCGAGCTGGGACGACTGTCTGACCTTGGCTGACATTGAGGGCATTCTGATGGTGATATTCACTGCCATCAATGAGACAGTCATCGTGGATGACACCGACAATGAAATCAAATATATCAATACCAACCCTCTCAGCCTGGAATGCACTTCGACCATTAGGGTGAAACAAGAGGACGAAGATAGCGAGCCCTCAGTTATTGACATACTCGACAGTTCCGAACACGAAATCAGTGGCGATCAATTGGATGTTATGGAGGAAGCGGAGAAAGGAGAGGAGAAGGAAGTACTAGTGGGGATTCCGGAGGACCAGAACGATTCCGACAAGGAGATCATGACGATTATGAATTATATACTACCGAGTCATTTCTCCAGCCGGACTGTCGAACTAGAGGACCAAGTTTTCGATTTTCAAAACGGAGAAGAAATAGATCAGGTAGATTTTGACTTTAACGACATTGCCTGAACGGAACAAGCGGGAGCCAACGACCCTGATTCCCAAGCACAGAAGGAGGTACAGATGGATAATGTCGATGTGGACTGGTGAGTCACTATCCTTGTCAGAGTGGTCGCTGTCAGAGCCATAGAGCTACTGTCAGTGCTCAGCCGCTGTCAGAGCTGCTGTGAGAACTGCTGTCAGAGCTGCTGTCAAAGCTGGTGTCAGAGCTCAGCCGCTGTCAGAGCCGTTGTCAAAGCTGTTCTCAGAGCTCCGCCCGCTGTCAAAGCAGCTGTCAAAGCAGTTCTCAGAGCTCAGCCCGCTGTCAGAGCAGCTGTCAGAATGTTGAATGAAGCTAATTTTTACTCACAGGTTAGCAGAGCTGATGGATAACCAGGAATATCCTAGAGAAAACTTGGAGGACTCTTTGGCAGCATTAGGCATTACCATGGAGATCAGAACTTTCAAGCCACACCACAAACCCATGCAGTTACAACCGCATTACATTATTGCAGTGAATTTGATGGCTGGGAAGTATAATAGCTTGGAGAAAAGTGGTTCATTGGCTGATGACTGCGGTACAGGCCAGGTGAGACCCTTCTGTGCCCTTGAGATATAATGTTTGCCACACTAACAATTATCAGACTCTTACAGCGCTAGCTGTAATATGCCACCAAGTCAATATCTATGAACAAAAAATCAAGAATCAACCTCCTAGCTTCAACAAATGAGAGATCAACATAGATGACTACCAAGCACAGGTGGCACAGGGCGAGGAGGCCAGAAGGGAGCCATGAACGCTGCGGTGGGAGGTCCACCTTCCAATATTAATTCTATGGTATGACCAGAATACATACCACTATAGTAACTGCAAGCTAAGGTTGAAATAGCCTTAAACCGATGATGGCAGAATGGGAAGCTGTGGTTACTAAGTTCACTGAGTTAACTGCACATCTCCATTACGGTACTTGATCCTGGAGGTGGGCATACCGTCGAGCCACACATCATAGTAAACCATGGAGAATAGTCGTGATCTCGACCATGGAGACTTTCTAGACGCAGCTCAACCATGAGGAAGCCGAACATTTCCAAGTTTTGGAGCCCTGGCTGATTTCTTCGGGTTATCTTTAGTGAGGACCACAGGTGCAGAATGAGTGGGACCCTAATCGGCGAGGTTAGGAAGGCTAATGGCATGTTGGTTAAAGTGGAGTCCCGCAAATACAATATGCATATGGCATCGTGTATACTCAGTCTGGAGCCGCAATACACATGGATGTTAACCGCAACCCGATTAGTAAATGGCATCAAAAACTTGATTTGGATCCTGCATTTTCTAGAGACTTCATCCTGGTTAACCCTCCAGCTGCCGCCAGATACATTGGACTATACACTCAATATTGATGATGATTGGGTCACGGACAGGAGTAATGTGCCAAGTACAGTAGGTGGTGTTGAGTTCATGCCTGTTGCTGATCCGTACAAGAACGGCCCTGAATTAGGATGACTTGTTTGCTGCAAAACAATGGCTTGGGATGCGTATATGTTGCCCATAATCGGTCAAGTGGGGAAATTAAAAAAGGACTCGCAAACATAGGACATATCAATCAGACAGCACTGCTATGAGGAAACCATTGGGAACCGAGCTTGTGTGGTTTTATGCACACTAATACTACATCGAACAATGGTCAGCCATATCCCCATCAACAACCCAAAGCCCATCAACAACATCGCTCCTATACTTGTGACCACCAAATTTGTTACATTCATGATGTCCTCTTGAGCTGGACAGTTCTACAATGATTTGGTAGACAGTCGCTATATGGGACATAGAAAGAGAATCACCAGGGTTGCCTCCGTGCAGGCTACAACTATGGGCAAGACGATGCCATTCTGTCCTTGTTGGGAGTTTATTTGACATGTCTGCGATGCGATTATTGTTGGCCCTGCTACGAAGGATGTGGAATTATCTTCGTCGAAACAATTATGGTTATTACCTTCTGGGGAGATTGACAAGGGCACACTGAACCAGATCATGCTGAGGACGATTATTTCAGAGTTTGGAAAGAATTTCCCGGGGAAGACTGATTGAATACCACTGCCGGAAAACGTCAAGAGTATGATGAATGATCAGATTGAGGCTGCGTTGCGGTTTTGGGCTCCAATGTTGACTTGGCCCAAACTCTGTCTCTGCAACACCCTGACAGTGAAAGACAATTGAGAGACGGTGATTCTGTGGGAATAGTGCCCAATTACCCAGTGGCTCGTCGAACAGGTTAGCACTCCTTCACAATCCCACTGTCTGCCACTCATCTCAACTCTCACATTTCACTCTGACACACATTAACTCTGACATTTAACACTGATATACATCAACTCTGACATTTAACACTGATATCGACTCTTCGAATGACAATACTAACTGTGCGCAGTACTGCTGCCTCTTTGGATACAATGGTATAACTATCCATAGCTCAATGATTGCTGATGCGCATGCCTCTGTAAAAATATCATTTAGCAACCACAGGCTGGTGAGGGTCCTTGTCTTGTCCTATCTGACTAGCAATGAGGGCTTGAACCTAGATTATAATTGCCGAAATTCCATCATGGTAGAACAGGGTAAAAATTACTCAATGGAACATCAGGTATGGTTGCGTATCCGGCAGATTGGTCAACAGCAAAAGCAACGCCTACCACGATTGGTAAGCCACACCACGATCCATTGGGTGACTGAAAACACCCATCAGATGAAGCAATGATCTAAGCTATAAGCGCTGGGGGTTCTCCATAATGCTGCCAGTGAGGGCATTGATCTTGATGTTGATAAAGTATATGATACCTTGATTGGAAAGATTTCCCCACAGGTACTTCGGTCTGCGGTGATTGGTCATTATAACAATGTAATAATGGATGTTAGTTAAATTGTGATCTTTCTATACTTTCCATTTTTGGGTCTGCGCTTTTTTTCCTTCTAGGTTGGTTCTTGGGTTTGGGATCACTCTTTCAGGTTCACAGTTTTAGTCTCTGTTTGGGTTGCCCGGTTCGCCCCACTGGGTTTTGGGTCGCTTTTGCGTTATCGCACAGTTGTGTTATTGGAAGGTTTCGAGCTGTATAGATAACTAGGATTGATGATTGGAGTAATTTAGTCACTGACCTTGACTGCCGACTAGCCAAACTGTGACTCTGAGAGCAGCCACTCTGACAGCAGCCACTCTGACAGCAGCCACTCTGACAGCAGCCACTCTGACAACAGCCGCTCTGACAGAAGCCGTCTGAAAACAAGTCTGACAACAATCCAACAACCGCTCTGACAGCGACACTTGAAAGAGTTTGCCATGACCATGCTCGGTGGAGAAAAAGTCTGTATGATTTAACTCTGTTAAATCTCTGTTGGTAAGCGCTCATCAAACATAACGCCCAGCAAGTACTGTACATTGAAGGTGACAATAAACAATTGATTCGGTACTTACCAAAACCATGTTGAATGCACACTGCGATGTCAAACTATACTGAAATCACTTAATGTCAATACAAGCTAAGACTAATACCCTAAGACATAAAGAAGCGAACAAAATAAATATGCAACGCGGAAGCACAACAGTTCTATTGAACGAGATATTGATGCCACCCGGTTGTAGGCTCAAGTTTGCTCTTAGTGTGGGTGCACTTCAGAGAGATGAAAGACACTCACAGTGCAGAAGAGGGATGCTTTCACGTGTTTGAATACGACGTTGACTTGGCAAGCATTTGATGGGCTTGGCTGCACATCCAAAATATTGAGTAGCCTCCAATCTCTTCATGTCGTTAACCGATATAGTATCATTGGACCGGCACTTTTTGAGGCTTTGGGATGAGTGGGCAGTTGTAGCAGGCATTGTAGTGTAGTTAGGTAGAGAACGTCATGGGTAGAGAATGGAATTGTATGCCATACGAGAGTACAAATTCTAGTTCCTGTGTACCAAAATACTCCACAACCTATATATAAACTACACACTCCAAACATAAAGTTGCCAAGATTAACAGAACTACCAGTCAGTAAATTACAATGGGTCCGGGACATTGATTCAGCCACCCCATCCCCAGGCCACACAGTACACTACGATGGTCCCATGACATTGATTCATCCATTTCAATTGCATGGCCCAGTTGTGAATAAAATATGCCAATCAAGCAGAGAACGGCTCTGACCAGGTTGCACAGACAGGTCTCTCCGACAAGGTCAATCTGATAACGTGGCTCTGACCAGGTGGCTCTGACAACGGTGGCTCTGACAAGGTGGCGCTGTCAAGGTGGCTCTGACAAGGTGGCTCTGACAGGTTGTTCTGACAGGTTGCTCTGACAAGCACTTCCGCCTCCTCAAACAAGCACAGTGCCAATTTGGTATGGCCAACTCAAACTACTTACTCTACTTAAGAACTGGGAACACAGGCGGTCATGAACCAGATATGGGATAATAGTGGCCCACAGGGTACAACTAATCCTTTCTCAGCGGCCTTTGTAGCGATATGGGGGTCTAACTACTTACCAACAGGACATACTACTGGGAGAGACATGCATCGTCCAATACTTGACCGGGTAAGTTACCTCCTGAAAGTTCTTTGGTACTAACTCCTGGACATTGGAGAGCTGCACCGCAAATCCCATCAACCTCCAACCATGTGCAGTTTCATCATGCTATACTACATGCAATGCAATATTCGAATAATAAGACCTTCATTTTATTCACCCCCAGGTCAGGTCAGCGGCTATTGCCCATGGAGCACCAGTGGAGAAGTCTGGCTGGACTTGCAAGGGCAGACTATTCGTGACTGTTTCCACCCCTTCGACTCGCATAGCAGTGAGGACTATACTGTGCCATATTGAGATCCACCTCTATGGTGGGATCCCCCGAGCGAGATCTCAGAGTGGTTGCAGGAGAAGGGTCTCAGTCTTTGTAGAGTACGTCATCACCTGGTCTTAGGTTAGGGCTGGCAGCCACTATATAGGCTACGCGTCATCTTAGATTCAGAATCAATCAGTCAATTGCCTCGACAGGTTCGTCACCACAACGTCTGTCTGCCACCTGCATCAGCACAATGTATTTTTGTCACTGGAAGCCACCAGTAGTGTCTGAGAGGATGTGGAGTGTAAACTTAGATGAAGCCAGTTCAGGAGAGTATCAGACCCTAGGATGGTATTCCTGCCGGCCTTCAGAGTAAGTGGAAGTGCCGGAGACAAGCCTTGGAATGACAACGATAACCCTAGGAGCACCTGAGAACACTGTTCACAGACCTCGGAGCGCCGGTGACATGACTGGGAGCACCTCAAATCACAGTCGAGCATTCTAGGAAAAACAACATCATCATTGGGAATGCTGCTGGTGTGCGCCTGGAAATCTGTAATGGCAGGCGGCAAGTGACATGTCCAGGGCCGGAAAACAGCCATGCTATATCGTTGACTGGTCCCGAGTCATAGATCATTATTGAGAACCTTACCAATTAATCTGACATCTATACTCACTCGGGCCCACATGTGCAACCGTATTCCATCTATTACTATAACTAGCCGTATGCTGCCGTGCGTGCCGTTACACGATGCTCGATTTTCAGTCATCGGATACGTTTCGTTCACGGGACTACCCGTTTTTACCACATTTTCGACCCGTCCCAACACGTATACAACACGAACAATTATCACCCAATGGCTCCAACAGAGCAAACTAGAGTTCATGTACGAACAACTAATGATCGTGAGAACGATGAAACTTTACAGGCATCAGAATCGACAAGGCGAGCTACGCCTACAGACCGTGCCACTCCGATAGTCATACACGAACACAAGATTGACTAAGATCATGATCAATTTCACCATGAAGACAACAATCACCCTCGCCCGGCACCAACTAGCGGGCAAGAAAATATCCCTCACTATCAGATGTCAAGCATCACAGACGATGACCACGTGGATATGATCACACAGAATCGGAGGATGATGAAACTGCTCTTCTAGCAGCTGGCGGAATGGAGAGAAGAGAGGAAGGCTGAACTGGAACATATGGCGGCAGACCGGGCTCAGTGGGAAGCTGAGCGAGAGCGCATGACAGCCGAGCTACGACCTACGCAACAATCAAGTATGATTCCAGGAGTTTCAAAATGGTGGACCCGGAGCGGTACTGCGGCGGTATCTCGCAACTCGATAACTTTCTCGGCATTCTACAAGGGAGTTTCATATCCCACAGCCACATTTTCCTGCAATGAGGGCCCAATCAGGTCCAGTACGCGCTCAACTTCCTCGGGAGCTGAAGCAGCCACTTAAACTCTACTTAAAGATACACGAAGATCGAGGATCCAATCGCGTGGGGCCAGAAGCTACGGATATCGAACTACCCTGCGATGAACTACTTCGACCTCTTCTAAGCGGAAATCCGGAAGACCTACGCTGATCAGGATCGGGAGATGAACACGGCAATGCAGGGTTACCAAGAGTTCTACCAAGGACGCCACGACATGGAGGAAGGTGTCCGGGCGTCCGCTAATCGACTACGGTCATTATGGCGGCAGGCCGGATGGGACGAAGAGCATTTCCAGAAAATGTTCTATGAGATGGCATGGACGGGGATGAGGCCTGGCCTTCGATTCCGCATCGCACTGTTGGTCGATGGACGATGTGGGAGCATTGACGTGCTCTTCGAGCACGCGGCGGCGGCGGAATGCCAACCTCGTCCCGAGCATGGGAAGAGCGGTGGTCAACTGCAACCGCAACAGCAACAGCAACAGCAACAGCACAGGCAATCGGGAGAATGCTCGAAGAAAGGCGATGAGCAACGGAATTTCAAACCATCGATCTCGGAGCCATCTAATAACGACAAGTCCGGCAAAGACGGCGGAAACCGTCCCACATTACCTCCAGCACCATGGGCCTCTAAACCCCTTTATGAGAATCGAGTGGCTAGCAAGAATTGCACCAGATGCGGCGGACATCACATTACGAACCAATGTCCAAAATTCAGCAGCCCTCTATACCCGGACTGGGGACTAAGCGCCGGAGGTCTCCAAGTCAAACGGCAGCGGTCCTTCAATAACCAGCGATCAAAAAACTCGTCAACCTTCCCCGGTACTTAGCTCGGCGGGATATGGTGGACGATGCACAGCTGGGAATGGAGAAGGTGGGAGCACGTGCATTAATGGCGACCTTGGACGATGTCAAATCCCATTGAGTTGCATTGATATTGAGGGTTATTCTGGTGAGCCCTAGGGCTGTCATGTCAAGTCAATACCTGTGTGGAACAACCAGACCGGATACGGCACATAGAGTGCATGAAGTGGATGTGTGGGATGCACATGGCGAAATGCAGCAAGTACGAGCACTCATCGACTGCAGCGCTAGGAACATATGCATGGCACCCAGGCTGCCTAGACGACTCAGGATATGAGATGAACCAGCACTCACTGCTACGGCAGGCCTGGATGGCCGGGTAATGGTGGAGGCCAAAGATAGCCGGAAGGCCACAATCTCGGTTCAATATTTGGATCAATTGGCCCCGCTTGATCAACCGGAGGTCCTTATCGTGCCCAAGTGGGCATATGACTTAGTCTTGGGAATGCAGTGGTTTATGGCCCTGAACCCCGAGATCGACAGGAGCACCAGTCGACTTAGAGCCTTACGAACTCCGAACGGGAGACTACAGGCACAGGATCCTCAGTATCAGGGATTACGGGATTCTCGGGATGGGGAGAAATCGGAAATCCCAATGGCGGATGCCACCTGCACTGCTCCAGGATGCAGCCACGCTCCTCCGGACATTGAACTTTTGGGAGCTACCGCATTTGGCGATTGTCTTGCTAGCGATGAAGTCGACCAGGCATTCGTCCTACGGATAGGTGATTGTACAGAGCTGCTGGTAGCAACTTTTGGTGGAACCTCAGGTGAGAATATACTCCAAAGTGTTGGAGGCGACGATCAGGCAGCCGCGGCGGTAGTTGCGGCAGAAAAGTTACGTGTTGATGGTGCTTGAATGACAGCTACCGGTGCGCCGAGTCACGAAGGGAGAGACTGGACGGCGGCGCTTGGCTCCTTTGTTGGCAAACCGTGAATGACAACGCCTCCTAGATCACCCTCTTCCGCTCGCAGCCCGGTGAAATCGCAATGACTAACCTTAACGGAAGCAGCGTAGACTGTACCTACAGATAATGGAGGCTATATTCCTGCCAAATACTCAGAATTTGTGGAGGTCTTCAGTAAGGCCAAAGCGGAGGCACTTCCACCGCACCGATCAATTGATCATGCGATCAACCTGGTGCCCGGCTACAAGATCCCATACTGAAGAATCGACAGCCTGTCAGAATTCGAACTAAGAACACTCATGGCCTACCTCGAAACGAACCTAGCCAATCGCTTCATCCAGTGGTCATCATCACCGGCGGCGGCACCGATCTTATTTACCAAAAAGAAGGACAGCGGCCTGCGGCTGTGCGTGGCCTATTGGGCTCTCAACTCCGGAACTATCAAAAGCCGATATCCTATGTCACTCTTCTAGGAAATGCTTCAAAGGCAACGCGGAGCGCGGATTTTCACAAAACTGGATCTACGGAACGTTTACCAACTCATTCGGATCAAGGAAGGCGATGAATATCAAGACAGCATTTTGGACGCATTACGGCCAGTTCGAGTACCGAGTTATGCTGTTTGGATTAACAAATGCACCGGCAACCTTCCAGTCATATTTCGACGACTGCCTGTGGCCTTACATTGATGACTTTACTTTGTGATATCTTGACTATAGTCTGATCAACTCAACCAATGAGAAAGAACGTGAGGAACACGTTCGAAAAGTGCTGGAACGGCTACGGGAATTCGGTCTCTACAGCAAAGCTGAAATGTGCCAATTTGGAGTCTCAGAGGTCCCCTCGCTTGGATTGGTAATCGACTCGGAGCAGATCAGCATCGAATCGGACCTAATATCGACAATTGAGAATTGGCCTACGCCCAAGTCAATCCGGAATGTACAGGTACTCGTGGGCTTCATGAAGTTTCATCGGCGGTTCATTCGGAAGTACGGCAAAGTTTCCCCACCAATTACCAACTTACTACAAACAAGGTCGGGCTCATCAAGGTGAGAGTGGACTCGGGATGCCCAACTCACGTTTCGCAAGCTTAAGAAGGCTTTCAGTGAAGCACCGATACTCCAACATTTAGACCAACAAAAGTCGATCATTTTCCAGACCGATGTGAGCGGCTTTGCAATTGCGGGCATCCTAAATCAGTATGATGGCTTCCGGACTCTCAGACCAGTCAATGTTTACTCCCGGGAGTGCTCCCCTGCTAAACAGAACTACGACACGTACGATTGGGAACAATTGGCAATTGTGGAAATGATGAAACAATGGCGGCACAATCTCGAAGGCGCTGATCACAAGATCTTGATACAGAGCGATCACAACCACCTCGAGTACTTCCACACTTACAAAGTGCTCTCCCGGACACAAGCCCGATGGGCTGAGGTTCTATCATCCTACGACTTTACAATCCAGCACCTGGAAGGCACGAAGAACCCGGTGGATGGACCATCAAGGTGACCCGACTACAAGAATGGGTACGAGAAACCGATCGGTTGTTTACTTGAAACTCTGGCGCTAACAGTTGAACATTACGATGATCTCTTACCAGCGATCAAGACTGTTTAGGCCACCGATTCTTTAACCATTGAAATTAATCACAAATTAGTCGATATTTCAATGATCGGTGGACCGGAAGAATCTACCGACACGGGTCGAGATCGGGATCAATGGAAAGTTATGTCAGAAGTTCTCTCCTACCAAGGGAGAATATACGTACCGGAGAATCATTCTCCCCGCGGTAAAGTCATAAGTCTGTTTCACGACAACCTGGAATCTGGTGACTTTGAAGCTCTCAAGACTACGGAACTAACATCTCGGGATTTCTATTCGCCAGCCTTTGATGCTACGTATTGGAAATATATCTCTGGATGCGAAATATGTCATCAGGTCAAGTCACCATGCCATGCCCGTGATGGAGTCAATATGCCATTAGCACCCACATCACGGCCCTGGGAGGGACTCACGATGGATTTCGTCCCCGACTTACCGGAATCAACTGCTTCTGAGTACACCGGGATCTTAGTCATAGTGGATCGATTGACCAAGATGGCGATTTATCTACCCTGCCGAAAGGATATCGACTCACCAGAGCTGGCCAGGCTCTACTTCGAACATGTTCTCTGCAAGCAAGGAGTACCACACAACATCATTACCGATCGGGGGAAGGAATTCACCAGCAGATTCTACACTAGAGTTTGTTCTCACATCAGCACAGATCACCGATTCTCTAATGCATTTCACCCTCAGACCAATGGTCAAACAGAACTGCAAAACCAGACAATGAAGCAGCATCGCCACGCCTTTTGCACCTACGAGCAGGATAACTGGGTGGAGCTCAGACCACTAGCCGAATTCGCCTACAATAACTCTGTACATGCATCGACGCGAATGACGCCCTTTTGGGCCATTTACCACTTTCATCCGGTAATGCAGTTCAAACCGCTGAAAGAACCAAGCAACTTAAGATCGGAGATGATAGCGGACGTGATGCTAGCTGGACTTGAAGAAACACACTAGATCCTCCGACAGAACCTTCTGGAAGCACAAACTTGACAATCAAAGTATGTCGGCGGGACAGAAATGATTTTTAAGGTTGGAGACAAGGTATGGCTCTCGACAAGGAACATACACACAACGAGCCCGTGCAAGAAGCTCGACTACAAGCGCGCGGGCCCGTACACGGTAATTAAGATCATCAATAGGAATGCTTACAAATTAGACTTGCCGAAAACGATGCGGATCAACGATGTGTTCCACATTTCTCTACTCGACTGATATTCGCCACCCATCATGGGCCAACCTTCATTTGAGCCTCAGCCAACCATAGTCGACTACTCTGGATACAAGTGGGAGGTCAAAATATTTCTCAACGCAAAAAGGCGCTACCGAAATCTACACTAGCTTGTCCAGCGGGCAGGTTACAACTATGTACGAACAAGCTGGGAGCCGGCGGATAACCTCGACAATGCTCAAGAACTGGTCATTGTCACGGCTCGAAGGAATCGGTGTGTTACAGGTTACATTCGTTGAGGTACGCCAGAAGGTGTGCAGCAACCAGGGGACAGAAAGTCACTCATTAAGAAAAGCGGGAACAAAGGCTCTGGAGGGACGTAGGAGATCGTTGATGGTGTGGGATAAATATAGGACGATAAGGATGAGATGGGGATGTAGGAAGAAGTATTGCGACGTCGGATGTTGTGGCGTGGCTGTACTGATAAGAAGAGTGTTTAGGTGTGTAAGATCATAGGACGATTATTCAGTTGGTACATCGAAGCATGGAGGATGGTTCGAAGGTAGCAAATGAACTGTAAATAAAGGGAGGTTGTTGGCGTTGGAGGAGTTCCTTTTCTTCTCTCTTTACTCGTTCTCTTCTATAGGAAACAATAGTACGACTTTGGAAAACTATCTTGACTCTAGTCTTTGTTTTTGTTCATCAATACGCACTTCGAGTTCAGCCCTGCAACATCCACATCACCTGCGCCCGACCCTGCCCGTTACAATAAAACGAGTCTCTAAAAACGCACCTGATAGCGGATGTTCTGTCAACATTGCCTGACCCCCTGCCTTGATTTGTGTTGGTACATCATTGAAGAAACTGACAGTTACATTTCGATCTGCGGTTATTGCAGTTACGAATTGAGACATTTGGATGTGCCTGCATCCCTCGAACGGTTGTAGGTATTGTCACGAACGTTGCTCCTCTTCTTGTTGGGTATTACTAGGACCCGAACGGTACTGGATTCACATCTGCGACGATTGCGTCCATATCTGCAGACAGCTTACCGGATTTGATATCCGCAATTACCCTGATCGATCACCATATTCGAATGCAAAAATACGCCACTCACTGCACATCTCGAACGAATTGGTTTGACCTTGCCGGAACACATTGCACTTTGTCCGAACCGGAACCACTGAACGCCTTCGAAAGTATCGAAGGACTATTGTATACTCAGGTAGACAATATATACCTCCCGGCTTATTTTTGGGAACAATCAGATACTTGCTCCCATTGGAATCTTTACTGGACAGAAGCCGCCGCATACGGAGGAGGCTTGGAGCTCGACGACCCAGTGTTTAGGAACAGCTGGACTAGGTACTGGGGTGCCCATTCCTGGTTTAGCAGTGATATAGATACTCCCTGCTGGTGCCAAGGAGACGTGTGTCACGGAACCCACGAAACCGAAGGCCACGCTCCAGCAGCAGCCGCAACAACAATGGCCCCCGAAGTCCCTCAGATTGTCGTCGAACCACCGACGCCTACCCCCTCCGAACTCGACCAGTTCAATTGGCGCTGGTAAATGTGCCTGATCCGCTGCAATGTCAGGATCACAGGAACCCCGAGCGGCCCTGGTGTCAGTACAAGTCCAAGGGACCATCAATCGGATTCTCGAGACAAACCTCGGAGAAACAACAGAAACACAAACATCGAACTAGTGACGGTAACAAAGCAGGTCTTGAGCGGGTTGGCATAATACTCGCAACCAGTACGAGAGATACAACAAGTATGCAGTCACCCTGCAGTCATAACGGACCTGTGGAATCAGATAACCATCTTCTGGGCACAAGCCCAACCCGCCCCGCTGGCGTGCGACCACACCGAATACGAGACACACCTAGCAACTCTCCGGACCGAATTAGAGGTGGCCCGACGGACCCCCCGAGTGACAGGAACCGACGACGAGATACGACAGGAGCTGGACGAGATGACATGGGACGCAAGAGAAGCCAATGCAGAAGCCGTGAGTTGGAGGATGCAGTTAGGCAATGCGCTATCCTTAGCCGCACGGGCAGCCCCAACACCCCCCCAAGGACAGCAGGACCGAGGACAGAAATTTCCCGACTCCCCGGACATTTCAGGGTCGGATCGAACTCAGTTGACAGGCTGGATTGCCCAACTTCGGATGGTCATTCGTCATACACCCAGCATGTTCCCCAACGAGCAAGCGAACATGAGATACGCCTTCAACCGCCTGAGCGGGCTCGCCATGAAACAAATCATACCATACGTTTGGGAGAATGGGGAAATCGGATTGGGAGACCTACCAGCTTTTATACAACTCCTGGAAGCAAGTTTTGGGGATCCAGGCCGAGTGGCCACTGCGGAACGCAACATGAAGGAGATTAAACAAATGAACCAAGAATTGTTCCTGTATTACGCACAGTTCCAAGTTATTGCCGCCGATCTGGATTGGAATCCGTCGGCCCTCCGAAATGCCTTGAGGACGGGGTTTTCCGAGGAGATGAAGGACTCCTTTATACCTACCGACATGCCGGATCAGCCCCCTGCGTTCGTGACGTTGTGCCAGAAATGGGACAACCAAATTCGACAAAGGAAGGGGGAGAAGGCGGCGCAACATCAATGGACCTCGTCGATAGGATCACCAAGCGCACCAAGAGCACCAGCAACCCCGAAGGTACCGGAGGCAGCACCAGCCGGGACTGTAGCTGGATATACCGGACCAGCGCCTATGGATCTCAGTGCGGGGAGGAGGAGGATATCGGATGAGGAGAGGGCAAAGAGGTTCGCGGATGGGAGATGTTTACACTGTGGTGGGTTTAACCACAGAGCGGTAGACTGCGAGGTGAGAAAGAAGGCCCGACCGTTCAATGTGGCAGGGGCCGAAGTAAAGCAGGCCGAAGGAAACGGGGATTCAAGGGAAAAGGGACAAGAGCAGGTCGATTAGGGAAAGGTGACTCCCTAATTGACAAGAAAAGTTTTGTTTCAAATGCTTTACACTGTTTCGGGATTTCGCGGTTTTCAATTAGCAAGATGGACGTATTGGAGGCCTCAATGGAAGGAAGACATTTGGTTATAACCTGTTCCTTGACCATTCGTGACCATGTGATCCAGACACATGCGTTGATAGACTGCGGGGCAACGGGAATTGCATTTATGGACCAGGATTTTGCTAATCACCATGAGGTTCCGTTAATAGAACTCAAAGAAAAAAGACAAGTGGAAGTAATCAATGGCCGGACCATTGAATCAGGAGATATCACACACCTCGCAGACATAGGAATGGATATACAGGATCATAAGGAAACGATCCCAATGTTTGTTACGAAGCTGGGACATTATCCTATTTTGCTAGGAATCCCATGGCTAAGATTCCATGATGTGGCAGTCAGGTTTGCTTCAAAAACCGTCACATTTGGCTCCCAATATTGCGTGAATCATTGCCAGAATGCTCCTGTTACAGTTCGAGGGGTCACAGAGGAACCACCTGAACCAATATATGAAGAAAAGAAACTCTGGACTGCGGATATTCGGAAACCAAAACCTTTTCGAGGCAATATAGTCATGTTAAATGGAGCTTCGTTCTTCCGAACGGTCAAACAAGGGAAGCTCACCATTTTTAAAGCATCCTTATATGATATTAATAACGCTATTGAGGCAAAGGATCTTAGGGAAACACCATTGGAAGAAGTCATTCCAAAGCAATATCATGAGTTCCTCCCCTTATTCAGTAAGGTGTTGGCCGATAAGTTACCACCGCATCGACCCAATAATGACCATGAGGTCCGACTTAAGGAGGGTGAGACACCATCCTGGGGGCCCCTCTATAAGATGTCGAGAGAGGAACTGGTGGTTATGAAAGAATGGCTTGAGGACAACATGACAAAAGGGTTTATACGACAGTCATCCTCACCATATGCAGCACCATGCTTATTTGCGAAGAAACCTGTTGGAGGACTCCGTTTCTGTATGGACTACCGCGATATAAACAGCAAAACGATTACAAATAGGCATCACTTACCCCTCATCCAGGAAACCCTAGATCTGTTAGTGGGTGCACGAATCTATCCTAAGCTGGGTGTGAGGGGGGGGTATAACGTGGTGCAGGTGAGAGCGGGAAATGAGCATACGTTAGCCTTCCGCACTAGATATGGATTGTTTGAACCATTGGTAATGCAGTTTGGGACTACGAATGCACCAGCCGATTATCAGGGTTATATCAACGATACCATTCGAGAAGCCATGGATCGCTTTGCTTCCGCTTACCTAGATGATATTCTGATATATAGCAATTTGATTGAGGAACATGAGGGACATGTTAAATGGGTTATGGAATGATTGTTAAAAGTGGGATTTTATTTGAAACCGGAGAAATGCCAATTTCATAAGGAAACCGTTAAATATCTGGGACTTATTATATCAACGAAGGGAATTTCTATGGACTCAGATAAGGTAGAAACAGTCCAAAATTGGTCGCGGGAGAAGAACACCGCAAACGGCTGATTGAATAACCTCTTTGAAGTTCAAAAATTCCTAGGATTTTGCAATTATTATCGAAGGTTCATTAAAGGATATTCGGATGTGGCGTAACCCCTTACAAGATTGACAATGAAAGCTGTTCCTTTTGAATAGCTGGAAGATCAGCAGAAGGCTTTTGAGGAAATGGTACTGAGGTTTACAACTGCACCCACCCTTCGACATTTCGACCATAGTAGAGAAGTTGTAATCGAGACCAACGCGTCGGATTACGTCTCTGCAGGAGTACTGTCACAACAAGATGATGAGGGAGCATTGCATCCGGTAGCGCTTTTCTTGAAGAAACATTCACCAGCAGAGTGCAATTATGATATCTATGATAAGGAACTGATGGCGATTATTAAGGCACTCGAGGAATGGAGACCTGAATGCGAGGGGGCAGAACATAGGTTACAACTCATAACCGACCATAAGAACCTCGAGTACTTTATGTCAAAGAGACTTCTGAATCGAAGGCAGGCTAGGTGGGCCCAATTTGTATCAAGATTCAATTATGAGATCGTCTACCAACCCGGAAAGTCTAATGGTAAAGCGGATGCGTTAACAATCAGGCATGGAGACCTACCTGAGGGGGGGATGAAAGATTAAAAACGATGGAACAAGTGGTACTGAAGCCAGAATATCTTTCGAAACAATTACGAATACTCGCAAATGACTTAGGGAAGGATTGTTCAGTCCAAAAACAACTGGAAGAAGCCTCGAAACAAGATGGTCTCGCGGGAAGAATACTTGATGCGGTAAGGCGGGGCACTTCGATCCGGGAAATTACGGTAGCAAAATGTTCGGAAAAAGAAGGACAGCTGTATTATCGAGGGAAAAGGTAGGTCCCAGAATACCCGGAAATGCAGTTACGCCTGATAAAGGAATATCATGATACCCCCTTAGCAGGGCATCCAGGAAGGAGCAAAACGTTCGACCTCCTGAGCCTACAGTATTACTGGAAGACGATGAGAAGACAGGTCGATCAATACATACGGCATTGTGCAGAACGGCAAAGGTCACGAACAAATAGGCACGCCAGTTTCGGAGTATTACGACCACTTCCAGTTCCAGAGAAACCCTGGGAAGATATATCGATGGATTTCGTGACAGGGTTACGGGAATGCGAAGGGTATGACGCTATTTGGGTAGTGGTGGACCGACTGACGAAAATGAGACTTTTGGTACCATGCCATACGACCATCGATGCCCGAGGGTTGGCCGAAATGTGTTTAAAAGAAGTAGTAAGGTTTCATGGGTTACCGAAGAATATTATATCCGACAGAGGACCACAATTTGCTCCCGTATTCTGGAAAATGATATGCGAGCGGCTGGGGATTGACCTGCGGTTGTCAACGGAGTTTCATGCCCAGACTGATGGACAAACGGAAAGAATCAATTCGAGTATGGAACAGTACCTCCGGATATATACCAGCCACCAACAGGGTGATTGGGTAAAGTGGTTACCTCTGGCGGAGTTCGCAGCAAATAATACAACGTCAGAGGCTACGAAATGTTCCGCATTCTTCGCGGTCTCAGGAATAGATCCTCGTATGACCTTCGAGGAAGCGGCCGATGAACCAAGAGATTCCCGAGTAATCGATGCCGATTCTGTACAAATGGCAATGCACCAGATCCATGAACACCTCCGAGTGGTGATGCGACGGAGCCAGGATATTATGGAGGAAGGAGCTAATAGGAAGCGACTCCCGGCACCCCAGATACAGGAGGGAACTAAGGTAGGTTTGGACGCCCGACATATTCGAACCACAAGACTGTCCAGGATGTTGGACTGGAAGAGGTTGGGACCATATACAGTAAAACGTAAGGTGTCCCCTTATGCCTATGCACTTCAATTACCTGGAGCATTACGAATTCACCCAGTGCACCATGTTTCGTTACTGGACCCTGTTGCAGAGGATCCATTGCCAGGGCAAAAGATCACCCCGCCTGCTCCAGTAGAAGTGGATGGTGATTATGAGTATCAGGTGGAACGGGTGGAAGATTCCAGTGTGTATCGAAATCAGTTACAGTATCTCGTCTGGTGGATGGGATATGATCAAATGACCTGGGAACCAGCTCGGGATGTCGATGGACTCCAAGCGTTAGATGCTTTCCATAGAAACTACCCTGAGAAACCAGGACCCTTGGGAGAAGTTCTCGGAGGACCTCGAAGCTAGGAGGGGGATACTGTCACGGCTCGAAGGAATCGGTGTGTTACAGGTTACATTCGTTAAGATACGCCAGAAGGTGTGCAGGAACCAGGGGAAAGAAGGTCACTCATTAAGAAAAGCGGGAACAAAGGCTCTGGAGGGACGTAGCAGATCATTGATGGTGTGGGAATAATATAGGACGATAAGGATGAGATGGGGAGGTAGGAAGATGTGTTGCGACGTCGAATGTTGTGGCGTGGTTGTACTGATAAGACGAGTGTTCAGGTGTGTAGGATAATGGGACGATTAATTGGTTGGTACATCGAAGCATGGAGGATGGTTCGAAGGTAGCGAACGAACTGTATATAAAGAGCGGTTGTTGGCGTTGGAGCATTTGCTATTCTTCTCTCTTTACTCGTTCTCTTGTATAGCAAACAATAGTACGACTTTGGAATACTATCTTGACTCTTGTCTTTGTTTTTGTTCCTCAATACGCACTTCGAGTTCAGCCCTGCAACATCCACATCACCTGCACCCGACCCCGCCCGTTACAGTCAATGTGTTTCACAGAACACACCCGGGAAAACCGCGGAGATGAATGGGGAGAGATAAGGAGTTGGAGAGTGGAGGATGCTGTCAATTAGGCATTGTCTTTCTTTCTTTTTTTCTTTCTTGCTTTCTGTTGTTGGGACTCCGGCCCGGTACAAATGGCGTCGGCCCGTGTTTTACCACCTCCGGAACATCGTCATGTGGAGGTGGAGTTTTCCCGTGCACCGGACCCACCGAAAGATTGCACTGAGCTACACAGATCGGTCGTGGAATTTACAGATGCGTACGGTAACAGACTTGGATCTTTCTCATGTCTTTTCTTGACTTGTACGGGTTGATGCAGCCCAGGAGGTCTGCGCCTGAAGAGGGGGATGATGTAATGGTGGGCGGCACCAGCAGCAAAAAGTCAAATTGGTTTCCGAAAAAGGACCCCACGCACCGATCCTTTTCCACATTCTCCACACATAATCCGAGCGACTTATTTGCAATCTTCCACCATGCTTCGAAGCGTTCAATGATGTGATCGCGTCGTCGCGACATCTCAAAACGTGTTTAGTCATTTAAGCTAATTTATTGCACTTGTTTCTTTCACGTTGGTCATCTAGATTTTAATCGTTTCGACAGTTTTTTGAACTGTTCCATTGATTTCAAGAATATTCTTAACTATTTAATCCCTTGAGACATCGATTATACACAAGCTTGCACAACTCCCATTACAAAAATTAAGACACCCAGAGGAAACACATCAGA